>Ga0307377_10003975_pt1 | contig 16370 bp, 29 predicted proteins | sample TR3MG_FD_202535 | JGI IMG/M metagenome (GOLD analysis project Ga0307377, IMG submission 202535) | Soil microbial communities from Risofladan, Vaasa, Finland - TR-3 | ecosystem: Environmental > Terrestrial > Soil > Coastal area > Acid sulfate soil | place: Finland: Risofladan, Vaasa | collected... | reverse complement strand
ATAAACTCCGCTACAACATCGCTCTTAGCCCCGATGAGCAGGCCCTTGCCACTGAGCTGGGTATCAAGAACACGGTGGAGAAGGGTCTTTTGCCTCTGCCGCTCAGCCAGCAAATTGAGAGGGAATACTACGTCATGGGTGAGGAAACTCACGTAAGAAGCATCAACATTGCCGCCCTCAACACCGTTTATACCCTGGAGACTATTTACCCCAAACCCAATGGTGAGTTTCTCGTCCTGACCAGAGTGGCGGCAGCTCCTGCTGCGCCAGCTAATACTATTCACCTGATTGTTGACAGGGATGAAGACCCCGGCTTTGCCGATGTTCAGACATTCCCCATGGCTCTTACCAAAGGCGGCGAGGTAGCCTGCTTTATTCCCGCTATGAGAGAAATCAGGCTGACCTGTACGCAAACCGCTGGCGCTGCCGTTGGTGCTCACCTCTTCCGGTACACCTTTAAGAGGATTAAGCTGACAAATATACTGAGGGCTCGCTTCGGATTGGTAAGCAGAGATGAGATACCCGGAGAGACCTATGATAAGGTACTGGCCGGAGTCCTATAGAAGCTATAAGGAGGTATCTTCTGATGTCTCAAGAACGAGGGAAAATAGAACAGGCGATAGTACTTAGCGGTATCGGAGGCACCGTACTGGGAGCGGCTTTTATGGCACTACTCCAGGCGAGGCCGGCTGAGGCCGCAACACCCGAGGAAAAGATCGATTACCTGATAGAGCTCCTGACAGCTCTAATACCAGTGCTGGCCGAGGTAGCTGCCGGTCAAATTACCCTGAATCAGTCGCTACAGCAGTGGTTGGCTGCCCAGGGGATAGAACCCGCCGGGGCGGAGATTAGTATCTCAACACCGTGGGTCGCCGGAGAGCCCGAGGAGATATATAACAACCCCATCAGGTCAATAGGTACCTTCGATTGCGATAAGATGGTTATGTGGACCCGGGGTAAGAGGATAGTCTTCAAAGTAGAGTCCTCACTGGATCAGGCATGCCAGATTCAGCTTGTGGGCAATATAGACGATAGTATAAATCTGTCTTCAAATATCAATGGGCTGCTCCCCTGCGCTGCTAACGGCAATATCAGTGCCGGCCCGGCCTGGGATGACTGGCATCCTTTTATCGGCCTCCGGATAATAACGGCGGTGGCCCCGACAACAGGTAACCTGCTAATACGAACAGTAATTCAGGAGTAAAAGGGGTAAATCATGAAGCATGAGATTTGGTGTCCACTAGAAGACATGAAAAAGGAAAGGCTATGGTATTCCATAGTCGTCCGTGACCGCCAGGGGAAGGTTGTTTCCCGAGAGCGGCGTAAGGCTCACAGTTTTCTCGAGCAGTGGAATCAAGCTATCTCTGCTCACATAAGGGGAGGCAGCGCCACCGTTGTGCATGACACAGGTGGAGTAGCTCGCACTCTAGCTATCAACGACCAGAATTTTCGGATGACTGCGGCTGCGAACGTGGTTGCTTACGGAATCCGTGTGGGAACAGGTAGTACAGTGGTTGACATTGAAGACTTCGCAGTGGAGACCCCCATTCTAAATGGTGTGGCTGCAGGTCAAATGCAACACCTGATTTGCACTGTTGATGACGCCGTTGTTGCCGCTCCAAGTTGCTCTTTTGTAGTCCATCGCACTATTGCGAATAACAGCGGAGGTGTTATTACTGTAAGGGAAGCTGGAATCTATATGATGGGGGGGCCGACACCCTTCTATTTTTGTGCGACCCGAGATGTTCTTGTTGCTCCCCAGGCAGTGCCAAATGGTGGAGCAATTACCATAGATTGGACTATAGGAGTGACAGAATGAAGAATAAGCAGAAGGCACAGCCAGCCAATGAGTCCCTATCCTACTCGGTTGTGGTTAGAGACAAGAAGGGGCGGGTTCTACAGCGTATCTCCGCTCCGTCTCACTGCTTTGTCGAGCAGTGGAATCAGATAATCAATATCCAGGCAAAGCAAGGCAACTACACCGTCCGGCAGACTGATGGCACTACTTTCGGTGCAGCTCCTCGTTCTAGGAGCATGGACATCATTTCTGGAATTGGCGAAACTGACATTGGCCTCCGAGTTGGTAAGGGCTTCACGCCCGTTGCTATCGATGATTTTGCTCTTGAAACTCCCCTTGCAGAAGGAGTGGGAGTGGATGAGTTTAACCATCAAGCAGGAACTTATACTGCCCCCGCAGTGGTAGGCACTACCTGCTCCTTCACCGTAACCCGAATCTTTGTGAACAATAGCGGGGCAACCATCTCTGGTATTAGGGAAATAGGAGCTTACATGGACATGGATTGGAGATTCGGACTTGCCTGGCGCGATGTCCTGCCCGGTGCAGTCAATATTCCTGATGGCGGGTCAATTACAGTGACCTATACTATACCGGTGACGGTGTGATGGTATGGCTGTAGCTATTACCGATACTGAACTCAACCCGACCTATGTTGCCGGCGGCGGCGGCGGTAGAGTAGCACTCGGTCCCGAGATTGAAATCAACCCAACCTGGTTTGGGGAGGGTGGAGGTGGTTGGAACCAGTTTTTCGAAACCGAGATAAATCCGTTTCTTGCCGCCCCCGCGGTAATCACTGACCCAGCTCTGTGGATAGGGCCACTATCAGCTACTCTTGATGGCACCCTTGATAGTGGGGGTGGGATTAAACCTTGCGACTGTGGCTTTGAGTGGGGTGAGACAATAGCCTATGGTGAAACTACGCCAACCGAGAAGAAGGAGACCGGCGAGGGCTTCTCTCAGGTGATAACTGGGCTGCTTCCCAACACCACCTACCACTTCAGGGCTCTTGCCACTGGTTTTGGGACAAGCTCCGGCGCCGACAGGACCTTTGTCACCGCTGCAGTAGCAATTCTGGCTACTGTAACCACCGACCCGGAAACAGGGCTGGGGCTGATTTTAGCCACCTTTAATGGCACCCTGAATCAGGATGGCGGAGAACCCTGCACCTGCGGCTTTGAGTGGGGAACGGATATCGGTTATGGTGCTCGTACCCCCACCGAGAGTAAAACGACAGGGCAAACATTCTCCCAACAGATACTCGGGCTGTTCCCCAGCACTGAATATCACTACAGGGCTTTTGCTATTAACTCGATAGGAACAGCCTACGGAGCGGATAGAAGTTTCCGCTCCAAGCCAGGAGTTAGCAGAGCTTACGCATTAAGCAGGAGTCAACTCTAGTAGAGGTTTAATATGGAAAATCGAGGACATGCTTTATCAAGAGACGAGCTGATCAGAACACTCACCGCTCACCAGGGAATTACCTCCGCTGACGGGGCTGCCGACGGCACTACCCTGATAGACTCAACTCTTGTTGGTAGAAATGACTTTGTTACTGGAAAAACCATCCTGATTATGTTTGGTGATGCTAGAGATGAGGACCTTGGGGCCGTAGGTTTTGCTACTTTGACAGGAACTATAACTGTCGAGCCTCCTGGCTTTGGTCAGGGTCTCACCCAGATAGTAGCAGGGACTGTCTTTAGAATCCTGAACATCTCCTCCGTTGAGACGAAGCTAACCGTAATTGTAGCCTTATTAATCCCTGGCGGCGCCATCTTTGACATGCTCAACGCCATACTGACGCTTAACGAGACTGGGGGCATAGTTACCACCACCGGCCCGGGCAACGAGGATAATGTCTATATCAACGATGCCCCAGCGGGAGTATTCAGGCCCATGGTAGTAACTTTAGACACCTCCGACCTGGCCGGAGGGGAAACAGTAACAGTTAGAGTGCGCAAGCGGATAAATGCTGTAGGAGCTCAAGAGATCATCGGTGTCCCTGTTATCTTCGCTGGAGTCCAGGCCGAACCTCTGAAAGACATCGAGCTTCAGCCGAATCGCTTTGGCGTAAGCGTCACAATAGAAGGAACGGCAGGGGTAGTCTACGACTGGGAAGTTCACTTGAAGGATTAAGAAATGAAAGGATACGATAATCTCGGTGTAAACCACGGAATTGTGCTGGACTTGCCCTTCAGGGAAGCCTTAGGGCTTATCACGCATGATATAGCCAAGCCCCACCATATCGCCACACTAACGGGACCGCCCACCTGGACCGATGTGCTCACGGAAGGGATAGGCCCCAGTGATTTGGGTATTCTTCAGCTTGATGGAGCTACGCAATACCTGCAGATCCCCGGCGCCGATACCCTTGACCTGGATTTCATCGGTGATTTTACTATTGCTGCCTGGGTGTATCCTATCTATGGCGCCGGTGCTATGGTAATAATGTGCCGCAATACTACCGGCATTGATGGCTGGGCTATGTTTCTCTTCGACAACCCGACGCTAGGACCGCTGCTTTCTCTGCGAACAAACCAGGGCGGCCCAGCTCCGGGCTACACAGAGTGTTGGGCTGCCGGCTTTCTTGATAGCGAATGGCAGCTAGCCGGGTTTTCTCGAGCTAGTGTTGGGCTTTCAGCACAGGCCTACAGGAACGGCAGACCTGTGACTACTAACATGGGGGCAGGTGGGATGGTAGACCCCGTTGCCTGCGGAGCTGGTAACAAGCTTTTGCTTGGTGTCCAGGAGGGAGAGGGCTCTAATTTCCTCGGAGGCTATCTGTGGCGGCCGAGAGGGTGCCCCCGGAACTTATCAGACGCGGACTGGCTCAACTATTTTGAGCGCACAAAACACTGGTTTGGAGTAGTGTAATGGCGACAGATAAAGAAGGACAATTAAAACGTATTGACTACGGCGACAGGATATTCTTTGACTCGGTTACCGGTATTGCTGGAGTAATCTATCCTATCGGCACCGCGGCTATGCCCAGCAGTGTCATAGCCAACGTCATAACACTTTGCGCTGCCATGAACATAAACAAGATTAACGTTACAGGCACGCTAACTATCGGTGCAGGCATAGCCCAAGATTTAGTTGGTCATAATAGCATTCTGACGGGGCAGACTGCGGGTGCAGCTTATGTCCGAGGTTTTGATGGTTATCTTGAGATTGATGCTATGATTGGCGGCACCCTGGATATCTACGCCGACGCTGCCTATATCCAGATCAACGCCAACTGTGATGCCCCCTCTGTCATCAATATTTATGGTAATGCAAGGGTTACAGTGGTCGGTGCTCCTACGGCAACAATCAATGACTACACCAAGGAAACACAGCTTGATGCTCTGGTTACTGATATTGAGGGAGCCACCGGTATCTTCCACGAGCAGGAGGATGCAGGGTTCACCGAGGAGATTGTTGCTGATGAGACATTTATCGTTACTCTCAACGTTGCGGATACTCGTTACATACTGAGAGACTTGAGGGTAAAGTGCGAAGATCCGACCGCCGCTAACACCGTTACTATCACGCTCTACACTCTTATCAATGGCGTGGAAACGGCTGTGGATACCTTTGTTATTACTAACGCCAACTTCGGGACGTATCACTCCCTCATGGATATGTTCGGTGTCCCATATGTAGCTGGAGATTCCATACGAGTCAGCGCCACGGGGAGTGCTGCCGGTCCGTATACTTTAGATGGACAATATTCACATGCTAAGACCAATGTATGAGGAGATAGATGGTTTTTCCCCTAAAATACAATTGGGACAGACTAATGAGAGTAGCCAACGAGCACATACACTCTCCTCAGCAGATTGCGCCCAGTGGAGCAGTAGCAGTAACAGTCACCTCTGGTTCTGGTTCTTGGGCTTTAGGTGACTTCAGCAATGATATACTTGCGGATGGATTTGTCGACCATGTTTTTGACCTCCACTGGGTAGATATTGCAGAGCCAAGTATTAACGCTGAATATGAAATTGTGTTTTATGCTGGAGCTACCGACGTGGAAATATGTAGAGCAGGCTTCTCACGGGCTAATGTCTTGGAGAGGTCATTTACCTATCCACTGCAAACGGATTTACTATCAGCTGGCTCTAGAATCAGGGCAAAGATGATGGACAGCGTAGGTGATGGAACCTGCAAAGTTAAAGTATTCTATCATGAGTATGAGCAGATTTAAGGAGATAAATGCCTAACTGGGTAATAAGGGTAGAAACAGCGATGGAAGATTGCCCTTCCGCTGAAGAACTAGAAAGGGAGAGATTAGAGAAGGAGAAATCAGTAAGTGAACTGGATACAAAGGTTCCTGACAGCGATAACGACCCACAAGGCTGATGTTGCGGCACACCACGCCAAATACCTTAATGCTGAGGCAGTAGCAGCGGCGGAAGCTGCGGGGCTAGCTCTGGCCACAGGTAAGAACATCAAACTTATCGGAAACTTGACCGCTGACCAAACCTGGTCGGGTCTTACTGCAGTGTTACAGGCAGGCGAAGAGATAACCAGAACCGAGCTTGTTTATGTTAAAAACGATGGCAAGATGTGGCTGGCACAGTCAGATGCGGCAGTTACCATGCCGGCTATCGCTATGTTCACAGGAGCAAACCTAGCTGTTGATGCCTGGGGAGAATTCCTCCTCCTTGGCTTCTATCGAGAGGACGCCTTACTTACGTTTACTCTTGGCGATATGCTCTATGTTAGTGATACCGTTGCTGGCGCATTTGACAATGTAATACCCGCTGATGTTGGGGAGCAGGTGCAGGTTTTAGGTAAGTGCCTGATTACTACCCATATCATTTACTTCAACCCGGGCCTTGACCTGGTGGTAGTGTAATGGCTGTAGCTATTACCGATACCGAAGTAAATCCGACCTATGTTGAAGGACATGGCGGTGGGCTAAAGGCACTGACCGAGATTGAAATCAACCCGACCTTTTATGCGGAATATCCACCAACAGGTTGGCAAGGCAAGATAGCTGGAGTTACCAACCCGGCCTCGATAATGGGGGTTGATGTAGCAAATATAGCTAGTGTAAATGGAGTGGCTTCAGCATAATACGCAGTCTTCAAGGCACTGAGCCCTGGAGGTAAAAGAAAGAAGCAAAGAAGTGATGAATTAAATGTCTCTTATAGAAGAGGGTCAAGAAATAGCTCGGAAGCTCGGTGGTGAGGTCATATACAACGGTCCATGGCTTCCCTATGGAGAGAAAGGCAAATTTTTTGGTCACTTCTTCACTGATAGGGTGACTGGCAGCTCATTTCCCGCTAAGACTCTCGAGGAGGCCAAGGCCACCTTGATTCAGTCGAGAATCGATTGGAAGGAAAGGCCGCCGGTATTTCCTAATAACCCCGGCGGGAAGGAGAGTAAAATGGCAGTAGAAAGAGCAGTTTCGCCACTCTGGATAATACCGGTAGGTATAATTTTAGGTGTCGGCGCCGGGTTGGCCATTCTCAATGCCTTAGCTCGAGAAGAGGCTCCAGAAGAGGCTCCGGAGGAAATTAAGCTGGCACCAGGAGGCAACACGGCAAGATGGATCGGGGGCACAGTGAGGGACTTTGTTGAGGTAGAGTAACGAAATGAAGACAATTAATCACCCGGTCAAGTTTATGGTCTACTCAGTCCTCAAGGGACTGACCTTTCAACATCTAGGAGGTAAAAATGATTAAGAATTTCAGGAATCTACTGGCACTCGTTTATCTTGGGGTCTTCTTATTATGGCTAATAGTGGTGTGTTTCTTCCTTTTGCCTTTAATAATGGGGCAGCCGGAAGGTCTTGACCCAATGATGGGTCTCATCGCAGGTTTGGGGATAGGCGGAGTAACTCAATTCCTGATTGTGGTCGGCACACTAATCTTTCAGTTCTACTTCCGCAAGAAATCAGAGGGCGAGTAGCCAGCAGGAGGATTGATCAATGGAACCCGGAGTAATATTTTCAATGGCCGGCGTAGTCGTCGTAGCGCTGGGCTTGGCAGCAACATGGATCCGCAATGGTAAAAGCCAGGCAAAGAGAGACGGCGTCCTTGAGCAAAGAATGAAGGGTGTCGAGGACAAATTAGACGATGACAATAACGGACTAAGCGCTATTAAGAAGAGTGTCGACGACCAACGGGTTCATTGTGCTGGAGTAACCGGTGCTTTCAATGAGAGGATTAAGGGTCTCGAGAAGAATTAAATTGACGGCAGAGAGGTTGTAGAAATGGAACAAAAGATTTCACCAGCTCTAATATTAGTGCCCGCCTTAGGGTTAGGACTTCTAGGCGCACTGGGGGTAGCCTACCTGGCCAGGGCAGCTCCGGAAGAGCCTGAACCCGAGCCGGGACCCGAGGAGCCCGGAGTGGTTACCATAGCTCTTAAACACCCGCCCCCTGAGGCTGAGAATTGGTCACTGACACTGACCGACTGGGATATAACGGTCCCCATACATGAGATTTATGACAAGGATAGGCTTGATATAACAGAGCCGGCTATCTTTGAAATTCCTGGGGGGTTGAACTTTCCTCTGCGAGCTGCCTTCCTGCAGATTACCAAGTGGAATGAAAATAGGACAGCTTTAATCCAACTTTATTATATCCAGGCAATGCACCCTTATCTCTGGGACTGGGACGAAGGGGAATACGGCACTGAGCTTGACCTTGACTACCGGGAAGCATTTATTTCTGGTTACGGAGGCCACTATTTCAATGTGGCTACAGGGCTCTTTGAACCAATGGGTATCGCTAAGCCTTTGGAACTCCAAGCTGCCCCTTGAGCTTGAATATCTCACCCTCGTTGAGCGACCTCAAATCCTTACCCTGCAGGTGCTCCACCGGCCACATTTCTGGAGCCAACTCGTAGTGCCCTGAAACCCGTGTATCGCTGTAGAACCTCAGGTGAATTTGGTGGTCGATATCGATGAGCTTGCGGCAAGTAAAAATCTGTTTCTTATAGGTTGAGCTCAAAGCATTATACTGATAGCAGTCGTCAATAAGCCTCTTGTATATTTCTCTTGGAGTGAACGGGTAAGGTAGCTCAAAGAGCTTGTGCTTCTCATCCATCTTGTTGTAGCCGCCGAAAAATATCCTCACGGCCCGGCTCCACTTCACCAACTTAAAAAGTAGTCCGTTTCTCATAGTAGTACCTCCTTCTTTTTCCTTCCTCTCTTGCCTCTCTTTCCACCCTTCTTTGATTTTGGTCTTGAGAGGTACCCCTCCCTCCTCAACAGCTCCCCGAAGTCCTTTACCTTCGGGCAGAACTGGCAGCGCCCCACATTCTGCGAATCTATTATAAAGTGGTGAGGCGGACACTTGTGCTTTTCCCTTGTTTTCACCTTCTGCTTTGCCATCTACGCCTTCACAACGAAACTCGCCTGGTGCCGGCGGCAAAAATAGTTAGCACCTAGCTCTCCCATCTTCTCCCGCCTTTCAGCTCCCCCGTGGCACCGGGGGCAGGGCTGGTACTTCGGCATATTAGGACCGCCTCGGCTGGTGCGAACTACCCTGGATAACCTCTTTTCCTTCAACGACGGCTTATCTTCTAGGCTCTCCTCAGCTAGCTCAGGTTTTACCGAGATTATTCCCCGGAACATTTGTCTTAGATTCCTAGCAATTCTCTTTATACACATCTATTACTTTCCTCCGGACCCAAGTGAAAAGTCCTTGAGGATAGCCTGCTTAACCTTATCAAATATTTCCGCAATGCCTTCATCTGATATAAACTCCGCTTCTTTAAGCAGGTCAAGCTCACTAAAACCCAGCGGCTTAGCCAGTTTCCGCAGAGTGCGTCCTGAGGGGAAGCGTTCCCCCCTCTCGAGGCGTGCAATGTAAGATGTGTGTAGCCCTGATAGGCTACTGAGTTGTGTTAGTGTCAGCCCCCTTTCTTTTCTCCGGGCTCTGAGTATTTGACCTAGATTGTTCATCAGCTCCTCTCCGATGGCTCTTGGTACGGCAACCCGAGAGCCTTATAGATTGATTCCTCAGTATCCCCGGCAACTCTCTGGCCAGTACAATCGAAGAGACCAGCGCCCGACGCTGCCAGGTGCCATCCCGCTCTCTTGGCCTTGGAGCATAGGCGAATGTTATTCTCCTTACTCCCTGTCCGGATGAGAAGCAGGGTAGCCCAGGTCTCAGGGGAAGCGAAATACAGGTCAATCTGGGCGCCGTTGTAGTCGAAACGCTTCAACTTGCCGCCGCTCAGCTTTGGACGAAGGGGATGAGCCAGAGCCAGTACTTCGCCCTCGAGGTTCCAGGGGTCAGAGGGGATAAGGACGATATCGATATCATGGACGAGTTCCTTTTGCCTCCGGATAGAGCCGGCGACTTCAATCTTCTGGCAGTAAGGGGAGAGCTGTTTGAGCACCTCAGCGGATATCTGTTGACCTTTCTCTAGTTCCATCGTTCACCTCCTCGTTTCTTATTTGGCGGCCCCAAGAAACAGTAGAACAATACCGATTAAAGCCCTCCCGGACCTAACCGCCTGGCAGTACCAATCCTGCTTTTTGAAGACAGCATAGCTAATATAGCCATCGATAAGCAGGTATGCCCCAGAAAGCAGCTGGAAGGTCGGCGGGACAGGAAAGAATTGACTAATACCGATTAAGGTCCTGACCAACCTGACTGCTTGCCAATACCAGGGCTGCCTTCTAAAGACGTAGAGGCTGACAACCCCATCAACGATAAGATATATTCCGAAAAGCGTAAATATCACTGCTGCCACCCTTTAATTATCTCGCCCAGGGCGCCGAGCTGGTCCATGTCGACAATCCCTTGCTTCAGGTAGGTTTCCAGGTTCCCGATTTTGACGCCCGGGCCCAGCGGTACCTCAGGGGATCCCTTCTTTTTCCAGAGCGCTATGATTTTCGCGCAAGTCAGTTCGACATACTCTTCCAGCATTGTCTTCAACTCGGCGGCCGAGGGGCCTTCTTCACTGGATTTGCTGGGTAAAGCACTAGGGCTAGGGGAGTTAGAGCTCCCTATCTGAGTCGTAGCTAAAAGGGAGTTAGGGGAGTTAGATGTCGCCCCATTCTCGTTTCCTATTTTATTTGCTTTTTTAACCTCACCTCTTTTTGAAAGTGCGTCTGGGTGAGATGCTAACTCCCCTAACTCCCCTTTTGTATCTGGCTCAAAGCTAAGCGCTAACTCCCCTCTAACTCCCCTAACTCCCCTTTCGCCAGGATTCTCCCTGTAATTGATTACCTGCCAGGGAACAGCGTGGTGGACCTTATACTCGCATTTAATAACCATCAGGCCGTTGGGATAGTGAACCCCAGCTCGGTGCCTCAATGCGCTAGCCAGGCTTCGATTGAACTTCTTGGGATCCCGGTTTACTCCGTCAGGGAAGGCCCCGGTGATAGTTTCATTTTCGCCCAGGCTTTTTGCGATGGTATCAATGAGGATAGGTCCTGAGCCGAATTCCTCTTGCCAGGCTGCTAAGAACTCCTCCCACTGAGGGGTCTCTACATCTGCTTGCTGATACATGAAGTCCATGTTGCCAAGAAAGTCAGTAAAGCCGGCATGGGCCAATATACCACCGATAGTATTAGCCCACTCCTCGAATCCTCCTATTGTTGGCAACCCCTTGGGGGTCGGCCTCCCCGCTTCTACCCAAGCTCGAGCCATGGTTAGAATGGCACCCAGCAGCTGGCCCCGGTTTTCCTTCACCCATTGGATGAGGTGCGTATATTTGAAAGACCCGGTATCTCTCATCCAGGGCCTAGCCTCATGGGCATCCATTCTACTAAGATAGCAGCGCCGTGCCATATCACCACCGAGCTTTATATTGTTACCGGTAACGATGTAAGTTCCTCTATTAGGCAGGTGCACAATTTTAGTTTGTCCCAGAATGCGGGTTTGAAAGGTGGGGTCCGTCAATAACATGGCTAGTGATGCAAAATAGAGATATCCCTCTACGTTATCAATGATTAGGATGGACTGCCCGCTGAGCAAGAAGCCGCCTATTCGCTTTTCGCATTCTTCGTCGCTTCTCGGAGGCGCCATCATGGTTGCCTGTCTACCGGTGCCAATGACCGCAATGACATCGGCTAGCAAGCTTGCCCCCGTGCCCGGCTGTGGCTTGTCAAGCAAGCACAGGGGAGCCAGGCCATCTATCATAGGTCTGCAGACTGGAGTAAGCAGCAAGGCCAGCGCGTTGGTTTTACTTGCTTCGGTGTCGAAAGGAAAGTCGTTGAGCGGCTCTTGAATGAAGGCTGCCGCTGCGTGCAGCTCCTCTTCGTTGGGTTTATTCGGCACCGCTGGCATCGTTAGCCCCGCCGCCGGTTCGTAGTAAAGGCGGCTAGCCTGGTCGTAGCCAGGCTTAGTTAGTATACTGCCATCACTGCGCAATATGGGCACCTCTGTGACACTTAATAGACCGGGCAATTTACGGTAGGATAGGCCCATAAAATCCCAGTTGGGTAAGCTCATAAAATCCCGAACGATATTCAGTGGGGGTGCCGGTACCGGTATTTCACTCCCCTCTTTATCTACACTCACATAAGATGCAGCTCGCTCAAGAAAACCACGGCACGCATTTTCTGTTACCACCTCGACGAAGGGAACCCCGTCTTCATCGTGAGCTATCCGAGCTATACTGCCGCTGCGTTCAAAAAGGCGTGGCGGTTGATTAGCCTTTTCCACGGCTGCTATGGTGTCTCTTGTTTTGTCCTTTAGAAACCTGCCGGTAGTAATAATAACAGGCAAAGCACTGGTGTCGACTGGTGCCGGGGGAGGTTTGTATGGTGGTAGGCTGCCGATAATCTCCTTGAGTTGGTCCGCGGTAAGGCCGGCGCTGATCCAGTCGGATATATCCTTAATGTCAGCTGCCGGCATCTTGAGTAACTTAATTGGAACCTGCACGGCCGATAATGAAGCCGCAATTGCCTGGGCATGCCGTTGCCCTGGGGAATCGTTGTCGGCGATGACTACCACCTCTTTGGCGCCTCTTAGCAGCTGGGCGTAGCCCTGGCGCCACTTCCCCGCCCCCATAGGGCTGGTAGTGGCCACAAGCCCAAGGTGGCTGATCAGGTTGTCGGCATCCTTCTCCCCTTCTGGTAAGAATATAGTCTCCCCTTTGTCTATCGCCTCTTTCACCCGGGGTAAATGGTAGATTACCGGCTTGATGCCTCGTAGCCCCCAGGTCCAACCTTCTTTCCCATCCGGTCGCCGCTGGGCAAATGACTTCGGCTCGAACCTCACCACCTGGAATAGTACTTTACCCGCTTGGGTATGATAGTTATAGGTGGCCGCAATCTCCTTTGGCCCCTCGAGAGCTGAAGACTTAGCTTTGTGGCTGTCAAAGTAAAGGTCGCTCATCTCGATTTTTAGAGAGGCTAATACGGCATTGATATGGCACCCAGCCTGACAGCTTACCAGGATTTTATCCGGGAGTGCCGTCACTGACAGACTGGGAGTACGGTCATTGTGGGCAGGGCAAAGAGCCATCCAGCGGTCTTTCCCTGACGGCTTAACCTTCTCTAATAATGCTAAGAAGTCAGTAACTGATTTCATAGCGTTCCATTCAGATAATTATTTATACAGCGAATGTGCACCCTTTCTCCCTCTCCAAACGGTACCCCATAGTTGGGAGCCCCGAATATAGCGCCCGTGTGATAAACCCGGTAGTATTCTGCCCCCTTCTCTATAGGGAGTCCACAGGTGCACTCAGATCCCCTCTTGGCGGTTGTGAGCCTGGCTATCTTACCCCAAACCCGTATTACTTTGAGGGGTACTTTGACTTCTGGGTTCATTACTCTTTCTCCTAAGGATATATTGACCCTCCGGGGCGTGGATAAGATTATAGTGTCCTATCAGTAGCTTCAACTGCTCAAAGCGTTCAGGGGGAGAACAGCGAACACACCAGAAGGACAACTTTTCCCCGCTCACTGAATCTATATTGTCACCTTTTTGAGTCCTCGGCTTTTAGGTTGTAGGCGTCGGACTTTACCCCAAAGCTCATGCTGTAAATTGCGTGCTTCCCAACGTGTTTGTGGAATGTCTGCCTCCGTGTAGTCATAGTTGAGTTTCATCCATGCTCGACGCAGGTCACTGAGCTGTGAGAGTGTTGGGTAGTCATTCCACGATGATGATGGATCATATCCCGCCATCCTTGACCTCCTGCGGTGTGTACCTTACTGTGCAGCCAGAGCACTCATAGTACTCGTAAGTTCCCTTTGGGCACTTGCCCCCTTCCAAAGGTTGTGTCCATTCTTTTCTTACTATATCACCTTCACAGTTCTTAATCTTGCACTTCACTGCTTTCACTTCCTCTCGTTGGATTATTCCTCGGCTGGATCCTTTTCCTTTTTAGGCCATTCCAGTTTATACCTTGCCTCCCAGCCAGTTATAGATAATGCCTTCCCATGGTGCTCACACACAGCCGCTTTTGATTCAACTTTTGTCCTCCACCGGATGGGGTTATTGTTGTCACCTTTAGTAGGGCGGCACTGGCACTTAGCATGGTCCCCTATAAAACACTCCTGATAGGCAAAATAGCATAGTTGGTCTACCTTGACTAGAACACGTATTGGTGCTCCTGGCATTTCCCCTTCCTCCTTAAATGTTTCCTTCAACTATTCCCCTCCTTTTGTTGACTATAATCTTGTCACTCCTAATTTTGCCATTTCGGCATAAGCGTCTCTGAATCTTTGTCCAGTTAACATCATAATGCCCTTTTTCCTCCCACAGACAGGACATATTTCAAATGACCGCATTCTTGCAATAGCAGATTGAATTGCCATAGGTAGATTTAATTTCTCCATCCACTTCAACTGGCATTTAGGGCATTCAAGAATAAGCATCCCCTCAAAATTCTCTCCGGTTGGTTCCATCTCAACAAAACTCCTTTACTGTTGACCTGTTATAAAAGATTTCCTTTCTGACATTCTAGGTAACCCCTAAATCATCCCTGTCATAAAACCTACCTCAGTTTTTGGCTTGTTTTTAATTTGGGCGGCTGACTTTTCCGCGGCCTGGCTGGCGGTTCCCACCTACCCTCAATGACATCTTTGGGAGTTGTCCCAAACTTCGCCAGCTCCGCATAAATGTATGCCCGGCTGCAACCTATCCTTTCAGCCGCGGGACCGACCTTCCCGCTGTCCCGTAGTGCGTCATAAAGGGTGATAACACTAACCCCCAGCAGTTTGCGACCGATTGGTTTGCCCTCTGCTCTTGCCCGCGCCATCCCTGCGGCCACCCGGTCACCGATAATGGAGGATTCCAGCTCGGCGATGGCTGCCATAATCTGCAAAATAAAACGACCCTGGGCTGTGGTGGTGTCAATGACATCCTCGGCCACGGACTTAAACTTAATACCCCGGTCATACCAGTCCTCAACCAGGTTGACGCATTCCTTGACCGACCTGAAAGCTCGGTCGAGCCGAAAAACTAACACCGCCTTGAACTTGTGCTGCCTGGCGTCCTTCTGGAGTTGCTGCCAGGCTTCGCGGTGTTTATAATCCTTAGCCCGGGCTCGGTCGACATATTCCTGGTGAATCTCCCAGCCGGCATCCCGGCAGAAGTTCCTAAGAGCGTAGAGCTGAGTCTCGGGGTTCTGCTCTTTGTCGTCCGTGCTAACCCTGGCATATAATGCCACTTTCATTTTCACCTCTAGTTTTAAGTGTTCTTCGTAGAATACTTACTCAACCCCTCTCTTCATCAAAGGCAAAACTCCGAATTTCTTTATCGCCATCTATTACCATGACAGGACAGAGGTTAAATAATCCATAACCTGTGTAATTGCAAGGCTTAGCTGTTCCCATAACCACATGCCCATGTTCTCCATCAAATCGCCCAATGCAATTGCAAGTGGCCTTATCCGGCTCAGCCCCGTTGTCTTTGTATTTCCTGAAGTCCTCAACAGCTGCTATATTCCCGCAGGCAGGACAGACAAACCGCCATTTCATCTTATCTTCACCGAACAACCTGGTGCCTCTTTCCATCCAGGCTACTTTACTCATAGAAACGAAGCCCTCCGCCGGCATTAACTCGGAAATATCGAGGACCTTAAACCCCTTTACCTTTTCCATCTCAAGAATTCCCTCCTTCACGCTTTCTTTGTGGAATACTTAGCCTTCGGTCTCGCCTGGTAATAGCTCGCCCTCAAGAGTTGGGCCACCGAAACGAGCCATCTTTACTTCTCTCAGGGCTTCAATGCTTAACATATCGGCGTTCATTTCATCAGCTAGTGGTGGCGGGTAGTTGTTTTTTCGCCATTGGATTTTGATTTCGATGGCTTTGTCTATGGTCATTCCCATTAGTCAGCCTCCTCTACGATTTGTGCCAACGTCTCTAAGCAGTCCCTCACCGGCATGTCATTGAGATAAGGGCAGTTGCGGATCAGGAAGGGGATCTCCGCTGTGGCTATCAGCCGGAACTCCTCCCAGCTCAGCTCGCCGCCGGCATCCTTTTTATCCAGGAGCTGCTTCGCTTCTCTGAAGATGTTCGTCATGGTTTCCCCTTTGAGTATAACAGCCGTTATACGCACACAGTTACTAATCTGCCCTCAATAATTTGCCGACGTAGACCGTAACGAGCATAGTAGTCGCCTTTATCAGTGGGCCAACTCTTATGCGTCCGCTTTGGCCGAAGCAATAAGATAA
>Ga0307377_10003969_pt1 | contig 16380 bp, 13 predicted proteins | sample TR3MG_FD_202535 | JGI IMG/M metagenome (GOLD analysis project Ga0307377, IMG submission 202535) | Soil microbial communities from Risofladan, Vaasa, Finland - TR-3 | ecosystem: Environmental > Terrestrial > Soil > Coastal area > Acid sulfate soil | place: Finland: Risofladan, Vaasa | collected... | reverse complement strand
GCTTTCAGGCTGAAAAGTTAATTGCACATCTGCGCCGTGAGGCTTTCCCGAAATAGGTTCATACGGTCCTTTCCAATTTACTGTCCAGGCAGTTACTTTTCCCCGTAATGTCATAAACAACCCCCACACGAACAAAACATAAGGGGGATTGGCTGCTTGCCCACCATAGCTAGTACTGCCTGCTTTGCCAAAACCCTTAGCCCCTGTCGTAACTGTCGGGGCAGGTCTTGTCTTTGTTCGTGGAAAAGGTGTTGCCTTTATCCAACTGACCTTTCGCAACATCTTACCTATAACCACTCCGGGCGGCCCAAAGTCGTCTATGCTCAATCCTGCACGAAACTGCAATGAAATGTTCACAGGATTCCAATCGCCGCCCTGCCACATCCGACCAAACGGTTCAGAAGCCCGTCCGCCTGTCTTGGTGTAGTCCGCATTATAGCCTTCAACAATACCTTCCTCGTAAGGGAAGGATTGAAACATAATCCTCGACGTAATATCATCTTCTAACACCAACGCGCATGGCGAATAGTTAAAATCAATTACACTAACCATTACAACACCTCGGGTAAGAACTCATCGTTCTCAGCGGTATCTAACAAAATGCTTTCAATCGAGCGTAATATGGCAGCTATTTCTTTCAACATAGACGTATTATTCCCTGCTGTTGCACCCGCTCTACCTGTAGTTCCTTTATACACACTGTTAATCATTGCAGGTAAATACTTTGCTAATCCTTCTTCGGTATCGGGAACGATCCATTCAGGTCCACCATCACCTACCATGACCACTTGCGGCTTAACCATATAGCCGCCTTCTTTTTTCTTAGCAATAGCCGTCATTATTTCAGCTTCTCTACGCCCTGCCATAATTGCTCTTTGTGCCCATATCCAGTCGTCTGACTTACCTGCTTTAATCCACTGTTCAACTGACCTATCTATATTACCTTCCCACTTAGCCCGGATTGCTTCAGGGGATTGTCCAGATTCAAACTGTATTTGTGATTGTTGTTCCCTCTGTTGAATATCCTTTTCTTTTCCTGACATTATTCCGAATAGTCGCAGACCGTCTTCCATTGCAACTACAAACGCTTCAACCCATCCTACTAATCTTTCCATTGCTAAGATAGCTACGTCTACTCCTGCTGCGAAAGTATCTTTCCAGAACTTTTTAATGCCTTCCCCTTCGCGGTCATACCATTCACCTATCATAGTAAATAATTCCAGCAACGCATTGACCCCTAACTCTACTTGAGGTAATGCGTACTCTGCTAACTTAACGAATAAGTCAACTAACTTGACTAATAAATTAACTGTTACAGGAGTTAAAAATTTTAGTAAATTTATAGCAAGTGCCGTAAGCGGCGGTAACAGTTTTAATAAAGCCGGAGCCAACTTAACAAACTCTGTGACTAATTCAGCCAGCTTCGGTATCAATGTTGGTAACTCTTTTATGATGACTTTGAATAGATCGTCCAAAGCGTCACCCAAAGTATTAATAATTAATCCAGCTATTTGCTGTAGTACAGCAAAGAACTTCGGTAAATAAGGTTTAATTTCTGATACAAAGGCGGCTGCTAACTCGACTAAATTCTTAAATAATTTAATTACTACACGGAATAACATTCCGCCTACAGGTTTTAGAAAGTCTTTAACAAATATATCGGCCATATCCTTAACATTACTAACTAACTCTATGAACATACCTGTGAAATCTTTTAATGCATCACCCTCAAAAAAATCCCCTACTTGAGTAGCCATCTCTACCATCATACTTACGATGGGATCAACTACCTTCATTAAATGTGGTAGTATTTTTACAGCGACTTCTTGCAGCGTTACTGCTAAAGGTGCAAACGCTGCCTCCATAGCCCCTGCAATAGTATCCATAGCCGGTTGAAGTGTATTAGTAATAACCTGTATAAAAGTCATTATTGGTTTAATAAGCAGGGCAAGGGGGCCAAGCAGCATTGCAAGACCCCCCATCTTGGCAATAGTCTTAAAGATACTAAACACGCCGCCCAAACGATTTTCAACCTGGAATGTCTCCCTACTCCACTCGGCTATTCCTGTTCCAATTCGCCCTATTCCTTTTATTATTTTGGAACTACCTAAAGAAACTAACGAAGAAGTAGTAGTTGCAACCCATTTAGCAACCGTTGTTAATCCTGTAGTAGTTGTTGATACGAAAGTATCTACCAAATCGGTAGCCTTCTTCATACCTTTTTCCAAAGGCTCCGCCACATACTCATACAGGAAGGAAAATCTTTCTACATTATCATTTGCCATGTTTAGTCCTTTCCCGTTTTAAGCGTGCCGCCTTATCTTTTAGATATTTTATCTGCCTTGCACAGAAATCATTCCGCTGCCACGGCATCATTGCCGACCAGTCTAGATAACTCAGATTCCCCAGATCGGAGTTCATCATCGAGTGCCGCTGCTGCCTTAGACTGTTTAGACTGGGAATCCAATGCACGAAAGTATGATCCGTCTTCGGGGAGCCTCACTGAGAATACGCCTTTGCACTTTGGACACGTTAGATAAATGTTCATGTCATACCCTGGCTCATACATAGAAAAGGCGTGACGCAAGGCTAGTAAAGTTTCGCCCGTTGTGCCTTTTCTAATATAGTCCAAGGCTTCAAAAGTAGTAACGGGTTCACCGTTAATACCCTCGATATAACGGGCCATAGCAAAGGAGCGAACGAAATCGCCTGTCTTACCTGCTTGTTGCCCTTTCCTCGCATACGTCTCAGCGGCTTTTTGATCTGCTACACGCAATAGCCTAAAGGTAATAACGTCATTGTATGGGGGCAGCTTTCCTGTGCTGAAAGGTTCTGTGATCTTATCTCTAGACCAGCCAGGCACTTCTTTGTATATGACGCTAGGTAATGAAGAGATGTCACGAACATGAGGATTATCAGGAAAATGTTTGCAATGTGGACATCTAGGTGAAAAGGCCATGTCCGAGCCATAACTGAATGCGAAATAATTAAACAGCAACGCTAACCAATCACTGAATAGCAATTGATCATAAGGTAAACCTTTGAGGTCAACTAGTTGCTGCAATTTATCCCGCAGAACGGGGAGGGCTGCGGCACCCTCCCCGGCTCCGCCGATAATTTCTTCGTCTTCACCTCGTATACCTGACATGGTAACTATACCATCAGGCAACTGGTCCCCATATAACCACCCGCATGAGGGTAGTTGATAGTCTCTCGTTAGCCTATCCCGCATCTGCCAAGATTTTACTCGCCCTTGCTCGGTCATCGAAGTATCTCCTTAATTTGAACATAATGATCATTCCGAAAAATGGTTACAGACTACGTCCTACGATGAAGTCTACAGAGAAACGCATTTCCATTTGAGCCTGTTCCCCGTCTCCGAAATCAACTTCCTTGGGAGGCTCATTCATCGGGAACACACCATCCAGAAGATATGTCCGTCCTTCCGAATCGTCTTCACGGAGAAGTACCAGGGTAGCTTGTGTTTTAATATCACGGGGCAAACCCATCTTGCCTGTTCGGGGATCATAGACCCTACCGAACAATCTTTGAAGAGTTTCCCGCGTACCTGCGTCAGAATAATCGCGGAAGGTTGCGGTCATCTCTTCCAAGGGCTCAGGTTTAGTAGGGTAAAATACCGTACCATTTAAATACTGAATCTCACCCCTGCCTACCACATAACCCGGAACATGACACGCCTGCAACGACAGCATTAAGATTTCCTGTCCACCAGGAACCAATCCATCCACATGAAGTTCTAGCATACCCATGTTTTTCTTTTGCGGGTTGTACTTGCCCTGCGCCTGGGCAATATGATCGGCATTATATCTGTATGTCGGGGACATAATTTATCTCCTCCAATTATCTGTTGGTACCAGCAGAAGAAGTCTACGCTGCTAAGACTTCCTCAAACGAAACCCCTGACGGGACTATGATTACGTTGTATTCAATAGCTTCGGCGGCTTTTGTAACTTTAATCATCAACCGTGATACACATCTTAGGGTGTCGATCACCGCAGGTGTGTTGGTTGTTGCGTCACAATATAAGTATGCGTCCTCCAATCCGCGTTTAGCTAGCATGGGTCGAATAATTATCCTGCCAGTTGCTTCAACCTGCCGCCACAGGATCGGATCGTTCAACTCATACTCATAACGAGTATTAGCTAGATCAAGAAGGTTGCCCAACTTATTCAGTAATAGGCGCACGTTAATTCTATCGCGGGCTTGTGCCACGGTTCCTCGTAGCATTGTCCGTTGCCCGTCGATAAAAATACCGTCACTTACTTTGTAGCGAATAGGATTGACTACCTGCTGGAGAGTTCCGTCAAACTCGTACATCTGAGTGCGGTCGTCTCTGTCAGGACTGTACCTGATTGAGTCAACATTCTGGAACTTACCTCTCTGGGTTCCCGCAACAGGATACCACCGCTCAAATTCCCGATCTGTTTTTGCGATTAATTGAGCGAAGTCACCTTCAGGAGGTTCCCATACATTCCGCTGAGTATACTGATCATAGTAACTCAAATAGAACGCCAAAGCCGATGCGTGATCAGTATTCACCACAGTCAACGGCGGGTAAGGAATAATAGCTGAGGGTCGGGCAATTTCTGAACCAACGGCTGCGTTGTAATTTCCATTAACAAAATCCGTAACGTCCCCAGGTAGATCGACAGAGCGAATACCCGGCAACGCCAACGTCATGTCCGAAGGCAGACAGAAATCAGGCACAGAGTACAACCAATGTGCTCTTCGTCCTTCACTTTCACATAAAGCATACCCGGCATCTTGTACTTGACGATGCCATTGGCCCGGTGCAGTCAATACGTCTACGGCTACGGTATCCGTGTTTTTGTATAGCTGCAACCCTGTATACAACGAGCCTACCTTAGCACCGATAACATCTGCGTTAGTAAACGCGCCGTCCATACCAAGGTTCTGCGCTGCTGTTACATCTGGTTCAGTACCTGCTCCTGTATCCTCGACGGTAACTAGGTTGGACCCTGTTCCATCTGTTGCATTAACCTTAGCGACCAAGTCAGCGAAGTCGGTGAGCAAGTCCCATGCCTCTACAACGGCTGTACCCGAACCATCATTAAACATAACCCGGAACCACAGCTTAGTAGCGTCGGCTACCGATGCGTCTAGAATTGCGTACAGTCCGTCAGTTAAAGTTGTTCGTTCATTTCCAATACACCCTGTCCACTTGCAAGTTATATGACCGATAACTTCTTCACTGACGATAAACACAGCCTCGCCATTACTCGGTGCTGCTGTCCAATTTATCGTAGTAACGCCTGTTGCGAAGTTAATCGGATTAACTGCCGCGCCACCCGCTACATTCTGGTCCCAATAATCGGCTGGTCCTGCTGCCGTTGCTGCAAATGACACCTGCGCGTCGCCTGCTGTCGGAGTCGCCTGCTCACCAGCCTGAAAAGCCAGCATCCGATCCGCTTGTCTTCGGATAGGTGCATCTGCTACATCACCAGTGAAGGAAGTGGTTGTTCCATCTCCCCAACTGACCAACTCTCCATGCTGGTAAACAGAATAAACAGTGCCGTTATTTTCTACGTTCTGGTTAGCAGCAAACGACAACTCTACCGCGAACGCGCCCGTAACGTAATTCAGATGATTCAGTCCACGATAATTGTTACCGACAGCAGGATCAGTATTATCTAACCTGCGACCGCGTAGCGTATGCAGATTGAGACTTTCAGCCACATTCACATACGATGCTGTAATAGTCGCTGCGGCAGTCACCAACCCGCTAAAAGTAATGTCCCATGCGCCTGTTGTGTAATCTACTGTGCCAACAATATCAATGGCTGTAGGATCACCTCGACGCAGAGTACACAAGCCTCCCTGTCCATCGTCATAGACTGTTTCGGGAGTCGCTGCAACATCAGAGCAAAGGAACCTAATCGATCCGGGGATAACCGGAAGATTGGCGAGAACCGCGCAGTTAGCGTCAGCACTGTCGATCTGAGCCGCACCACCTGTGGCATTAGTACAGCAAATATCCGCAGATACATACGCGCCGCCATCATCGGCCAACGCATTGCCACCCATGTCGGAAATAACCATCGTGTATTTTGCGGCGATAACGGAGTTAGCAGGAACTACGATGGGGAAAGTAATATCCCAATCGCCAGTACGGTAATTAACCGTACCAACCACGGCGGTACCTGATCCGTATGCGCCTGTATTCCAACCACCAAACCCGTCATCATAAACGGTTTGTGTTCCGCCCGCTGTTGGAGCTGTTGCAACGATTGTTCCTGGTACGATAAAGCCGTCCATCACTTGACAGTTAGCGTCGGCACTATCGTGTTGTGCTACCGCGATACCTGAGTCAGTAGAAACATTATCGTCCATGGGGAATTGTAATTGTGCTCGTCCTGTTGAAACACCTGACGGGCATATATCCGGCGATGCCATCGCACCCGCATAAGTTGTAACGCCTGTTTGTGTTGAGCCAACCGATTCGGTCCTTGCTCTGATGTAAATCGTATCAACCGTTTCGGCTAATTGCAGAGTAGGTCCGCCGACTAGACTCACACCAAACTTTCCTGTGCGGTAATCGATGTAGCCAAGATGCGTATTGGTAGTATCCCTTAATTGGCCTACCCCGCTATTCGCCATGCCGGTTGCCAATACACCATCTTCGTCATCAGTCAGTTCAGCCCAAGTAGCTACACCCGTTGGAACACGGACATAGAATGCACCTGGCTGCACAGCCATTTGAAGATCACCCCGGAATTCTGTGCCACCTGCTTCCGCCGCAGTAATAGTGAAATAGTTGTACCAAGTACGCGAACCCGGAACGCTGTCGGTCAATCCGTAAAAACGCTTTCCGGCAAGTCCGCCTGTGGACGAGTCTTCACTTCTTGTTGACGCAAATGCACCGTCGTCACCATTCGCAAGGGCTAACGGGGTTGACAATCCTGTTACGGAATCGGTAGTGGAGTCTGGAGCGGTAGTGCCCACACCGGCTTCGGTGGTCACTGTTATATAACTTGAATTACCATTAATTTTTGTTTCGATTGTGCTGTTAGATATATTGGACCAGAGTTCACCTAGCACTGGCCGTCCACGATCATACACTTGAAGGTTAAATGAGGTGGTTGAATTCTGGGTTATCCCAATAGTAATATCATCATTCGCCCAAGTACCTTGGGAAATACCATATACCGTGAATACTTTTGAAGCCCCCGCGTAAAATGCACGGGAAGCGTATCCCAACAATGAGCCTGCTACTCGAACGAACTTGAGTCGATTTCCTCTACGCAGAAAACGAATACCTGCTCTTACAGCGTAGTGGTGATCAACTGGTCGTCCGAATGCAGCGACAAACTCCGGCTCGGACATTGTTTCAAGCAGTATGTCAGGAGTACCTTTAGTTGCAGGTCCGATAACGCCAGTTATTAGATCCGCATCCCTAGGAATGTTGAGGGTGATTTCTTCTTCCGTCAGATAAAAGCCGGGAAGAGTCATAGTAGTCCTCCGTTATTACTCAACGAATACAATCGTTGACGTTTCCAAAACCACTGGAGGTACGCTTGAATCGTCCTCCACCGTATATCTGAATTGTTTAGCAAGACGTACCTCATAAGGCACCCGTGGCAACCAGCCATATAAAGTTCCCGAAAAGGTTTTCCTAATTTCTTTTGGGGTCGCGGTTGATCCTGTTACCTGTGAATTATCCGTAATCCCTTCATCAGTTAGCCTGCACGTTATATCGCCCATATATCTACAATGCTCAGGAGTGCTATATGGTGGCGCATAATATTTAGAATCATTGAAGCGCACAAATAACGGTAGGTCATCGGCAATGAACATAGACTTTAATTGTCCAGTCAATGCATTCGCTAAATGCCAATCGTCCCCACACCACATATCTGCCTGAACAGTAAAATTCTCTGGGCGTGCTGTCTGCACGGATAGACCAATACCCTTTTCCTCATCGATTACTATTCCTCGATGAACGTGCGTAGAAAATCTGTCCCCGTCGTATCCGGCTAAATTTAATTGCACGCTGATAAACGGGCGCGGTACTGAAGCTTCTTCAAACTCCAACCTTATTTCATCAACCCGTTTCCCCGTTTTAGATGCGGCTAAGTGTTTGTAGTATTGCAGTATTTGAGCATGAGCCTTATCCGGTCCTGCATAAACTACTTTAACCGACTGCCCTAGCCATTTCAGTCGGCGGAATAGTTTTAACAGTGAATCTTGATAAGGCGTAATCATGTTTTATTCGTTGCACTCCTATCTGTTGGTAGCAACAGACTTTTTTAGTTTCTTCTAAAAGGGTGTGGGAGATGTCTCCCCCACACCCTGAAAGTTACCTTAGCCTTTTATGGCTTAGTACAGATATCCGATAACTTCCGCGTCTGTCAGATCACCCGGCACTGCCGAGGCAGTTGTGACGTTATACAATACCGTCCCGGCAGCCACGATATTGTCGATAACAACCGTTTCATTCTTGCATCCGAGTGCGAGAATGGCCGCGCCAACTGCTGCAACAATTGAGGCTGCGCCTGTCCCATCCACCTGATAGATCAGTGCTGCACCTGAAGCCACTGTCCTGTTATTGGAGCGAAAAGTATGCGGCGCAAAGTGACGCGCTGCGGGTACTGTGTACATGAGTGTAGTGGCAACGGCATTAAGATCGATACCGAAGCGCGTAACGCCCAGCTCGTTTGATCCGTACCACCTGTGCATGGTTCCGGGCAGAGTTGCAATGACCTGACCGATTTGACTTCCCGCGGACAGGGTTGCAATTCCGGTACCCGAAGTATTCATGTTCAGCGTACCGGCAATAACGGATGACCCGATTCCCAGCTCCACTCCACAAGCCGTACCTGCGCCGAAGTTAATAGCTTCTGCCGCTGCCGCTGCCACCTGGAGTACGTTCGCCATGATATAACGACCAGCAGGACCAGAAATAGTATGCCATGCCGGTGCTCCACCATTCATGGTGCAGTTGTTATAGCGGACCACATCTGTAGCAACTTCGAGGATGGCTACCATGCCGCCCGTGATAGTTGCGTTGTCGATGAACGCTCTGGTAATTTCCGTATTGGCAGCATTGTCGCCTGTGACGCGAAGGGCTGTTCCAAGCGCACCACCACTAAGAATTTCACCGTTGAAATAAAGTGTACCTGCACCAACACCGGCTACGTTATTCAATGCGATAGCATCGTCCGCTCCCGTAGCATTACTAGTGTTGATGACATTACATTCCAACCGAACAGTCATACCAGCTGCGGGAGGTGTCATTGTGACAACTGCGGCACCCACCACTGCGTTTTGAATCGTAACTGTGCCGGGGCACAATTCGATAATATTGACGCTTTCCACCAGAGCCAATGTTTCTGCATAAACACCCGGACCCACTAGAATAGTGTCACCTGCAACGAAACTGGCACCAGCCATCGCACCAGCGATGGTAAGGAATGGACGATCAAACGAGCCTGATCCAGTATCGTCATTTCCAGCCTTGTCCACGAACCAAGTATTTGATACGCGAATGTCTGAAACGCCCTGTGAATACCATCCGGCAACCACTGCGTCATAAACGAAGGTTTCGTTTTCCCACACGGTTCCTTCACCTGTGATAAGGACAGGCTGTCCGTCCACGGGAGTAGCGAATGACCACACCCCATTGAACTGCGCGAGTTGATTAGCTGCTGTGGCGAATGACCCACCCGCACCTGTGGCTTTCACGATCACTCGGGAATTCAGCACAGGAACACCGGACGCATTAGCCAGCACCCGGACAAACCCGCCCAGTGCTTCGTTGTATTCCGAAAGGTCACCATCGGCGTATGCACCAACATACGTTCCAACGTAGTTACCCACACCCCAGGTATTAACTACGAAGCCATCGCCATTCTCAGGCGCGGCGGGTGTAGTCGCTGCTTGGGCTGCATCAGTAACCATATTGCGCATCTGGATTGGCATTAGGGTATCTTCCTGCATTGTCCCTAATACGGAATCAAGACGATCAACAAGAGTGTTGAAAATAGTCGCCCTTGCGAATGTTGCCCCGCCGACTTCACGAGTGAGTTGGAAATTAGTTGTTGCTAACATTGTTTTTCTCCAAGTAAGGGTTAACGAAGTTTTTTAAGTGACTGGCGCAAAGCATCGACACGAATGTTGTTGGGCAAACGTGCCCATCTCCGTCGTACTATAAGTGCAACTGGCCTCCAATGCGCCCTAGATGGGCTGTTCGTAGTTCCGTACTCTAACCATCCAACAATAGTCTGAAGTCCTACGCCACTTGGTTTGTGTATGATATCAGGAACATACACGGAATACAATTTACCTTGTTTCGTTTGCTCCTCTGCTACCTGTATATTTTCCAGGTAAAAACCTGTTGCAATTAAAGGACGCGGATCTAATCCTTCTGCTACCTTCCTATTCAAATAAAGTTCAGACAAGGGCGGCATATCTAAAGGAGTACGTCCGCGTTGATTAGTTGTAGCCGTATCGTAATAAGGCATCTGAGAGACTGTTATGCGAGTTGGAAATCCTTGTGCATCCCCAGATAAAATCTTGTCCACCAATAACGTGTAACTCCCATATGCCAATGCTTTTATCTGTGGACCTGTGGCCTTAATCGCTTCAGACGGAACTTCAGTAAAAAAGGACTTATTAGACCTGACCTTAAAAGTCCTCTTACCGACTCGAACCGTATGTTTAAGCGTAGGATTCTTCGCCATCAGGTTCGTCTCGGAAAAAGTCAATCGGATAATCCAACACGGGTTGAGCCATTTGAATAACCAAAGGTGACGTAGGTGCGTTAGCATCTAAACGGCATTTAGTCGCGGCTACTGAATAGGTCGCCTCAATTCCAGTAGTGCCCCAAAATTCTTTAGGCTGAGCACGATCTTGCAATTCATATAAATCGTTTCGCCATTGAACAACATCCTGCGCACGCGGTATGTATTTAGCATCATCCCAAGTTAATCCCGCCTCTTTTACTGCCGCTGCTAATCTAAATACCTCGGCTCTGGAAATAGTAATATTTAAAGTACGACGATGATCCACCCCTGTTTCTACTACCTCGTCATCTTCCGCAGGCTCAATAAAGAAATAAGCCGGAAGGGGTGATAGGAATTTACGATGATGCATTGAGGTTTGCAGGAAGATGTCATCAACGGGGGAGGTTTCGATATTAAATACATTTAGCCAAACCGGACGAATGTTCCGGTCATCATTTTTCGCTTGTCTAACTAGGAGCAGGCGCTCCCTTGCCGACATTTTATAAGGCCAAATTCCTGCCACTTATTGCCTCGTTTAAGTCTTGCCGTATTTGCAAACGGCAATGGTCCTCAGTTCGTAATTCACCCAACCAACCATCTTTTTCAATCCCTTCAAAAAGGGATAACCAGTAGTTGGCTCTTTTTTCGTGGGCAGTACCTTTGAGAACCTCAGCGGTATGACGCGCTACTTTAGTTATGGCAGAAAGGCTGGTAGGTCTTTGTTTAGAAAAAACAAACGACCCTTCTTGTAATCCTCGCTCTCTACGAGCGAGCCATCCGTAAAAAGATCGAACTAAACCAGTTGTCGTTGCCATTATACGCGCTTTCCTTGTCCTCGCTAAACACGAGGTCCGCAAGTACTAGCCCAAAAGGCTGAGTTAATTATCACACAAGAATCACTAATTGCCAACAATATTTAATTATCCTACCCATATGGGCGGCGGAACAGATCGTAAGGAGTTTTCTAATTTCTCTGTTACCTTATCAATATCGTCCTGCCCCCGCTCACGCCATATAGCAGCATTAGAACCAATCGATCCTGACGGGCCTGGAACCTCACCCGCCTGCTCTAAAATGTCTGCCGCAAGTATCTTGGCATACCCCAATGCTAATTGCTCAAACATAGACTCTTCGTCATATCGAATATCTTCGCCATAAGGCACACGGGGTATCGTAAATAGTGCCATGGCTTTAACAGGGCGTGACGGATTATACAGGTATAAAGTTTCTGCGGTTGGATCCCACCACCAATCAGGCTGAGTGCCCGTAAATCTTTCCATGCGCCTAAGATCAGTCCAACGCTTGAAAAACATACGGGCACCCCGCCTGCCCCACCTAACTTGAAGTTCCCACACAGACGATGTAGGGGCTAGCGGGCCACTACCTGAATCCGTATATCGGATATCTAATATCCCTATTGAACCCACTTCCGATTCTGTTAATTCAAGGTAGCTAGTGCCGCCGCTCAGTACTCCAAGATTTAACCACTTTAAATGTGGCCTATGCCTATTCCATAATTGAACAGCGCGACGAAGAGCTGTGTCGTAATTCTCTCGTATCAACTCTACATCTACCCCGCCACCACCTAAATCTTGCCGTAGATGTTCGCGCCATTCTGCATGAGTAGTCATATCTTATCCTTTTAGGATATGTTTGATTAACTCTGCCTTGGTTCCTTTTACGCCCACGCCCGCAATCGATTGCAGTTCCTTTTTTGTTTTACCTTCCAATTCGTCTCTTACTGAGACTATCGGAGCAACCGAATCTTCCTCTTTAGGAATAGTCGTTTCTTCTTTTTCATCCGAAAGTCTGCTGGTACCAGCAGACAATTCTACTCGAAAAATTCCGGTTTCTACGAATCTTTCATAGTAGGTGTCTACCAACTTTGCTCCTGCCCTTAGTGTAATTGTGCCGCCAGACTCACGAGGGAGCACAGTGTCCCGTAGAACTACATACGTTTTTGATTGGTCCACAATGGCCTCCCTATATTACTTGTTGTGCTGACTTCGGTTGAATTCGCCGGACGTTTCTTTAACGACCTGAGCGAGTGTACCAGCAGCGTCCACAGGTGACGGATCAAAACGGGGATCAAAGTCAGGAGCCTCGCCTTTTCGTGCTTTTTGAAACTCTGAGGGAAACGACTCTCCTGATTTAATCTTCTGTTCTTTTTCTAACTGGGCTTTGAAGTCAACATCCAAATCAGCATAACGGATGAGCCCTTGTATTTTATCCGCCATCTGTTCGTAGTATTCACCTTCAAGAATATCACCGCGTTTCAAAGAACGTGATCCGCCCGCTTCTGTCGGAACAACTGCGCCAACCTTTGACACACAAACCCATTTAGGTGCTTTTACCTCGGCCATAATAGTATCTCCAATAAAAAGAAATTAGGAACACCCTTTAGGACTCCTTTATTATAACACCCTACATTACTAGCACAATATGAACCAGCAATAAAAAAGCCCCCAACCTTTCGGTTGAGGGCTAATGTAATTACTGAGTTATACCTACACGTTGATGACTGAAACAGTTCCGATAGTTTCAGGGTCAACCACGTAAATGGCGTACTCTGACAACAGGGCTGTGTCCTTGCGGAAGCCTTGCTGGTGGATAGGAGCTTTGTAGAGCGGCACATACATACCGACGATAGCACTGGTGGATACGAATTCCGGCCCCTTGTATGACAGGGTTCCGCTGAAATTGGTGTAAGTAGGATCGACATAAACATCGATATTGTGACGAGTCAATCGTCCCACTTTTCGCGGTCCAGCGATGCCGTCATTGGCTACCGAAGATTCACCCACAAAACCGTCCTGCGCTTCAACGATGAACCAAATGTCAGGAGCGATGACAAGCTTGTTCGGCATGATGGTCTGAGTCTTTTCCCAGACCAACGCCTGCGAGCGAGTCAGGGTGAAGGAGAACGTCTTGATGTGGAAAGAATAAGGCACACCTGCGGGAGCTGCATTGTCAAAGACGGCGGCTCCACCTGCGGCTGCATTGCGAAGGGTGTTGAATACGTGCTTCAACGTCTCCATCTGAATCAGCCGTCCGGCAGCGTCCAGAATGGTAGGCTCCGCGTTGATGCCAAAGTCATTAATGAAGTCCATCACGGACTGCACTGACCAGCGGCAAGCCAAGGCGCGAGGCAACGCCGTAATTTCTTCACTGCGGAGAGTGATGCCGATCTCCGGCAGTTGGAGGGCGGCCTCAATATTGTAGTTGTAATTAGCCACTACAGGGGCTGTGGTGACTGCGGCGAAAGTCACATTGATTGCGCCGGTGAGATAATTGATGGTATTTACACCACCAGCAATGCTTCCCACCAGAGCGCCGTTGCCGTCATCCGTTACCACTTGGGTACCGTCTGTCAGGCGAAGGGTATTGGGGATGACCGGGGTATAGCCAACCGAGGCTGTGTAGACTGCGGCACCGGCTGCGCCGATGGGCTCATTGGAAATCCAGTGCGAGGTAAAATCATCGCGACCATAGAAACCGGCAAGGGCATTGAATACCCGCTGGCCCATGGGGATGTTTCCTTTGGCAGTTTCAGTCTGCACGTCGAGGAAATGCACACGACCTGAACGATTGGAAAGCGGCTGAACCGAAACCACATCGTCAAGAATGTTCTGTGCGTAGGTCGAAGAAATGAGAGCCAAGCCGGTCTTGACCCATGCAGGCATATCGCCTCGGTCTGTTTCGTTGAGCATACCCGTCTTCTGGGTAAGCTTTACGAAGTTTTCCATGACACGGGCAATCATGCCCTTGAGCAACGGGTCCAGCTCTTTCACTTCGCAACCGCGTGCAGCGGCGATGGGATCGAAGCAACGAATGGGCGAGCTAACACCACTTTGCGGATCGGTGTAAGACTCGAAGCGTTCTACAAGACGCTTGTTCATGTTGATGACCTGGCCGTGTAGTTCGGACAGGTTTTTCTTGGTTGTCTGTCCTGCGGACTTTAACATTTGTTCCTCCAGTCGAATATTCGACACAACATACAAAATTATCTTTTAGTCCGATAATGCTGCGTTAGAAGTGCCGTAGGACTACTGAATTCCTCGGTGAAGTCTTCAGCAGTGCTAGTCACTTTCGCAGTCTTACCGTTTAACGATTCCATGATACCAGATGTAGCAGATTCGTCTACTTTTTCTTTTTTCTTAGCGTCGGTTATTTTGGTTTGCTCTTTATTTACCACGTTAGTTAGATGAACTAATTCCCGCGCCACTCGCTTCAATTCATCTAATGTTTCCGCCTTATTCAACAGATGGGTAGTGGCTTTCAATGCAGGGAATTTGCTCACCAACCTATCCTGCTCTAAGGCTAATGCGTCAAGGCGTTGAAGGTCATCCATTGTCTGATTGACCTCAGCCAACACTTTAATTTTTTCCTGTGATTCATTTACTGCCGTTTGCAGTTCTTTATTCCGTTCTACCAACCTGTTTATTAGTTCCTGTGTGGCTTCATCAAGCACATCGGAAGTACGTTTGCGGCTATGTTTTCTAACATGCTCTACCCGCGTCTCCTCAAGATCATTATCACGCATCCACTCTCTGAACTTGTCCATTGATTTTTTATCAGCCGCAAGGACATAGCCGTAGTTGGAGGATTCAGACCTAGCTACGTCTACCGGAAGCTTCCTAACTAACGCGTGTAGTTCACGTTTGAACTCATTCGCTAGTATCCACCCTGCCTCCATCGGATCGAACATCATGACGTAATAATCATTCGACACGTCCGACTCACCAATCCTCGGCGTAGTTGTCTGTGTGGCTTCATCAAGCACATCAGAAGTAGTTTTCTTACCTTGTACTGATTCCCAGGTAACTCGCCCCGATCCAAATCTACTAACACCATCAACTGTTAACCAGTAACTTCCTGACCCTCGGCTGACTGTTACTTCAAACCCTTGATCAGCTAACAGATTAGACAGTTTTTCTATTTCTTGTTTTGTGCCCGATACCGTAAGCGGACCAGCCATTGCATCACGTACACTAACTAATTCATCATTAAAAAATGAATTAATTGTATCTACTGCCTTACGAGCTTGCTCGCTATTAAAACCCTCCTTTAAGGAAGTAGTTTTCTTACCTTGTACTGATTCCGACAACCCCAGGATGATATTCAAGAACTCATCAAGGTTAGTCTCAATATCCTCCGCGTTATACTCCCATGAATCCGGGTCGTCGTAAGCATCCGTTGTTTCAAGCTGTGACGAAAGGTCGTCAATGCTACTAACGGCATCTTCGTCTGTGACTTTCATTCGCCAATAAGGACGTAACTTATTCTTTACTTCCTTTGCTTTCCGTTCGAGTCCTCGAAGTCTCTGTTTAACTTCTGGTGCGTTCCATTCTGCATCAGGGTCTTCCTTTGCCAATGACTTTAGATAGCGACTTTCCTCACCACTAGTAATTTGATCGAAGAGGGTATCAAACATTGTGCCAACAGTTTCCCCACTTCTAACAAAATACTCCTTTAAGGAAGTAGTTTTCTTACCTTGTACTGATTCCGGCTGATACTTCAAAGCGTTTTGAAGATAAACTTCCCAGGGTTCGGTACCACGGTTTTCAGAGGGTATGCGCTTATAGGCCTTCATTGCTTCCTTTTTACTTCTAGCTGC
>Ga0307377_10003967_pt1 | contig 16387 bp, 12 predicted proteins | sample TR3MG_FD_202535 | JGI IMG/M metagenome (GOLD analysis project Ga0307377, IMG submission 202535) | Soil microbial communities from Risofladan, Vaasa, Finland - TR-3 | ecosystem: Environmental > Terrestrial > Soil > Coastal area > Acid sulfate soil | place: Finland: Risofladan, Vaasa | collected... | reverse complement strand
CAAGGCAGCGGATTCCACCCCAATCCCCGCCCCAGACAAGTCCACAGCCCCCGCAAAGAACGCCGAGCCTCCTGCCGGCGCAAAATCCTCAGACGAGCATAATCAGCAACAGCCAAACACCAACTAACACCCGCCGCTTGCGCCAACGAAACCGGACCTTACCCAGAGCGATGCCAACTCAACCCCTGCACGGCAAATCGGCACTGGTAACCGGCGGTGCGCGGCGCATCGGACGTGAAATCGCTCTCACCCTGGCTCGAGCGGGCGCAGACGTTGCCATCACCTTCCGCACCTCCCAGTCCGAGGCCGAAGAAACCGTTCGTGAAATCGAATCCCTCGGGTCAAACGCCTTCGCGCTTGCATGCGATGTCCGTTCTGAAGACTCTGTCCGCCAGACCGTCGCCTCCGCCATCACCCGCTTCGGACGCCTGGACGTACTCGTCAACAACGCAGCAATCTTTGATTCCGCCGCCCTTGACCAACTCAGCATCGAGCAATGGGACTCTGTTTTCGAAACCAACACGCGCGGCCCGTTTCTGGTAACGCGCGAGGCCATCGCACATCTGCGTTCCGCTCAGGGGAGAATCATCAACATTGGCTCGCTCGGCGGAATCCGTCCCTGGGCCGGCCACGCCCACTACTGCGCCTCCAAAGCCGCTCTGCACATGCTCACCCAGACCATGGCCAGGGCATTTGCGCCCGAGGTAAGCGTCAACTGCGTCGCCCCCGGCTGGATTGATTTTCCCGTCCAGATTGATCTGGACGAGCAGCCAGCAGACGACGCCCGCCGATTTGCCGCCCGCACCCCTATGCTGCGCAACGGTAAAGCGGAGGATATAGCGCAAGCCGTACTCTTCTTCGCCACAGGCCCAAGCTTCGTTACCGGACAAATCCTCGCCGTCGATGGCGGACTAGCCCTCACTTAGCGCAAGCCTTCAGCTTCCGGCGCAACATCACCGCGCAAACAATCGACCCCAGAAACTCTTCTGCCCTGCCTTCTGACCCTCTTTGCCGTCGCCCGCAGAGACGTTCGCGTACCGCCGCGTATTGAACTTCAGCGGCACCCGCTCCATCAACCCCAATGCCTCAGGCTGCAGCGGCCACTCCGCTCCCTCAACCGCCGCCATCGGATTGGTCACGCACAGCCGCCGCGCCGTCTCTTCCCCCGCCTGGGCCATCACGTAGTCGTAGGTATGCTTCAAGTGCGGCGGCCGCCACGTCATCCGGTGCGCATCCGTCGCAAGAAAGTGAATCCAGTTGCGCTTCAGCAACTCGTTCGAAAGGTCTTCGGCCATCTTGCCGCAGCGCCCATACAGTGCGTTGGCCGTCACCTGCACCAGGCAGCCCCGCCGCATCCACTCCGCCAGAACTTCCGGATCGTTCTGCACCGCCGGATACCGCTCCGGATGCGTCACAATCAATGTGTAACCGGCCGACTGCAGCCTGTCTATCGCATCGGATAACTGCGGCATCCTCGCCGAATTCGGAAACTCAATCAGCAGATACCCTCTACCGTTGATCGAATAGCACAGCGGATTCTTGAGCGCCGTAAAAATATTGTCAGCGGACATATGGAAGTCGCATCCCAGGCTCAGTTCAACCACGCCGCCGAGCCGCATCCGCAACTCGCCCAGCCGCTCCTCAACCACCGCGGCGCGATAAGGATAGTCGTCGCTCGCGTGCGGTGTGCAGACTATGTGAGTAATTCCATCCCTGGCAGCCTCATGCGCCATCGCCACAGAGGTATCCAGGTCAGGCGAACCGTCGTCCACCCCGTAGATCAGGTGCTGATGAATGTCGATCATGCCTTCCAATCTTCATCCTCTCGCCGCATCCATCTCAGCGTGCCGCCAGCACCTCAACCATCGACGCAAAAACCTTCCAGCCATCCGCAGACCCAAGCAACTCCTCGCTCGACCTGTCCGGATGAGGCATCATCCCCAACACGTTTCTTCCCGCATTCAGAATGCCCGCAATATTGTTCAGCGAGCCGTTCGGATTCGCTTCCGCCGTAATCTCGCCCTGTGCCGTGCAGTACCGGAACGCAACCCGATCCTCGCCCTCCAGCCGGCGCAACTCCTCGGCCTCGCAGAAGTAGTTCCCTTCCATGTGCCCAATTGGCATCTGCAGCACTTCGCCCTTCGCCATTTTGTTGGTAAACGGAGTGTCAGCTGTCTCCACGCGCAAATGAACCTGCTTGCAGATGTATTTCAACCCCGCATTGCGCATCAGCGCCCCAGGCAGCAAACCGGCCTCCGTCAAAATCTGAAAACCGTTGCATATGCCCAGCACCAGCCCGCCGCCCTCGGCAAACTTCTTCACCGACTGCATCACAGGCGAAAACCGCGCAATCGCTCCCGTCCGCAGGTAGTCGCCATAAGCGAAACCGCCGGGAACCAGCACCGCATCCACCCCTTGCAGGTCCTCGGAATCATGCCACAGGAAGGTCACAGGCTGCCGCGCAACCTCGGCAATCACGTTATAGGTATCGTGGTCGCAGTTCGAGCCAGGGAAAACCAGAACGCCGAATTTCATGCTCTTAGGTTACCAGTTTTCGAGCGCCGGAAGCGGCGGCTTTTATAGCCATGGAGAACCCGCACACGGCATGCATCCAGTATCCGCAGGACCGGGCAGGTCTTATCCTTCAATCCCAGGCTGTCGCCGCCACACCGTCAACTGCCGATTGGCGGGCGTTGGAAATCTTCCTCACCGCCCATCCTGCAATCAGCAAGCTGGGTGCAGCCGCCGGCGAAGTCTCTCCTAGCGCGCCAAGCGTCGTATGCACCACATGTTGCCCCGGCTGCGCGGCCCGCGAAACCACTGCACACGGCAACTCCGGCGGCAATCCTTCCTCGAGCCACTCCGCAGCCAGCAGAGTCAGATCGCGCCCAGGCATATACACCACGCGCGTCGCATCTTCCAGCGCAGGCAGCGCCGCCCGGTTGTGAGACTGTGCATGGTGCCCCGTCGACAACACCACCCTCGACGCCCTGTCCCGGTCCGTGAGCGAACAGCCAATGGCAGCAGCGGCCGCAAACGCCGCAGAAACTCCCGCAACCACATCGAAACCAACGTCCGCCGCGCCAAGCGCCGCAATCTCCTCGGCGGCACGACCAAACAGCAGCGGATCGCCGCTCTTCAGCCGCACAACGCTGCGACCCGCGCGCGCATGGTCAATCATCAGCGCATTGATCTCTTCCTGAGTGATCGTCTTCGTCCCGCACCGCTTTCCCACGTTCACGATCTCCGCAGTGGGCGACGCCAGATCCAGAATCGCCGGAGGCACAAGGTCGTCATGAAGAATCACATCAGCCGTCTGAATCAGGCGCATAGCCTTCACCGTGAGCAAATCAGGATCGCCCGGTCCCGCACCCACCAGCGAAACCCGCACTTCTTCAGCGCCTCCGTGATCGACACTGGAGCCTTCCCTCTCCTGCTCCGCAAACGCCATCTGCCGCGATGGGCACCAATGAGATTCGCAAACCTGCCGCTGCGCCAACTCGTGCAGCAACAATCTGCGCTCTTCACTGCGAGGATGCGTCGCCAGAACCTCGCGCCGCAGCTCGCCCACAGTTTCCAGCCATGGCCCCAGGTCATCCGGAAGTTGCTCGTCAATCTCCCGCCGCAAACGCTGCACAAAAGCAGGGCTCTCGCCCGCCGTTGAAATTGCAATCTGCAACTCCCCGCGATGCACCACCGACCCAAAGAAGAAATCGCAGTTGGGAATATCGTCCACGCTGTTGCACAAAATCCCGCGCTCTTGCGCCTCGCGATAAACCGTTCCGTTCACCGCGGCCGAATCCGTTGCCGTAATCACCAGAAAACTGCCATCCAGGTCAGCGGCTTCAAACGCCCGCTGCACCCACTCCAGCTTCCCTTCCAGAGCCAACTCCCGAATCTCCGGCCGTGCATCCGGCGCAACAACGCGCAGCCGCACTCCCGTCTTCAGCAGCGAACCGATCTTGTCCAGCGCAACATTGCCCGCACCCACCAGCAGGCAGGGGCGGCCTTCGAGCTTAACAAAGACGGGCAACAGACTCATGCAGTCAACCTCAATCCGCCGCGCCGTGTGGCACGCGCCCAGCCGGAACATCGCGCTCCACCGGCGCCAGAACCTCTCCGGCAAGCTGTGCGCGCAACTCGTCGTTTGAGTGGCGCGCGAACCACGCGCGCAGACTCTCATCCGGCTGCCGTCCCGCCAGATAGTGGCGCAACAGTCGCTCAATCGCCTCCGGAACCAGCGCCGCTGGACTCCGATAACCAACCGGCCGCGAGATACCAGCGTGCAGCCCCACCGCTCCGCCCAGGCAGAAGTAGTACGCATCCGTCATCTTGCCGTCGTGCTTGATCTTCTTGCCTTCAAGGCCAATATCCGCAATCCAGTGCTGTCCGCAACCGTTCGGGCAGCCCGTCACGTGCAGCTTCAGTTGCTGGTCAAACTGCGGCAGCCGCTCTTCAAGCTCCTCAACAATCCAGCGCGTAAAACCCTTCGTCTCCGTAATGGCCAGCTTGCAAAATTCCGTCCCCGTGCAGGCAACCGCGCCCCGCCAAAAGTTCGACCCATCCACCTGCAGCCCGATCTCACCAAGTTCGCGCGCCAGCTCCGCCGTCTTGTTATTGGGAACGTCAATGAAAATCAGGTTCTGCGACACAGTTGTACGCAGCCCGCCGCTGCCGAATCGTTCGGCCAGGTCCGCTGCTGCTTCCAACTGCTCTCCAGTCACCCGCCCGCGCAGCACCGAGGCGCCCACATAGCTCAGCCCCGCCTGCCGCTGCGGATGAATGCCCGCATGGTCGCGAAGCGTCTCGTCCGGCACCTGCTCCTCCGCGCCTGGCAACAGTTCAAAATCGAGCCTCGACTTCAGTTCCGTCAGAAAACTCTCCGCGGTCCAGCCTTCCTTCATAAACAGATATTTCATCCGGGCGCTCTCGCGGCTCTGTCGCAGCCCCTGCTGATCGCGAAAAATCGCAGCCACCGCCTCCGCAACGCGAACCGCCTGATGCGGCAAGACAAATGCGTCCAGACGCACCGCCAGATGCGGCTCGTTGGAAAGTCCCCCGCCCACACGCAGCGAGAAGCCCACCTCCCCGTTGTGCTTTGCCGGTGTCAGCGCAATGTCGTTGATCTCCGGGTGGCAGCACCAGGACGGGCAGCCAGTCGCTGCAATCTTGAACTTGCGCGGCAAATCGTAGAACGCAGGATTTCCCGTCAGCGCACGCGCAATGCCGAGTGCCACAGGCGACGCATCGATCAGTTCATCGGCCGCAACCCCGGCCAGCGGGCAGCCGGTCACATTGCGATTCACATCGCCACAGGCCCCCTTCGGCGAGAGGCCAATCGCATCCAGTGCTTCCACGATCTCTGGCAGCGATTCAATCGTGAGCCAGTGAAGCTGAATGGCCTGACGAACCGTAATGTCGGCCAGGCTGCGCGCATACTTGCGCGTGATGCCGCCAATGGTCTTCAGTTGGTGCGCCGTAAGGATGCCGTTGGGAATGCCGATGCGCATCATGAACCATTCGGTGGTGACGCCCTCGCCGCCCTTGCCACCCACCGCGCCCACACCGTCACCCTGCGTATAGATGCCCCACCATTTGAAGTAGAAAGAAGCCCACTCGGGCAACACGCTTGAGCGGCCGGCGCGGGCAAATTCACGCACCTCCTCGAAGGCAGCCCACGGGTTCTTTTCGCGCTTCAGGCGCTCGGAACGTTGCGCTTTTGTCTCTTTTACTGCAACACCTTCACTCATTTTCGACCTCTTCCGGGGGCATTTTAGAGCAATAGAAAACCCGCGACAGATACGCTGCATCGCGGGCATCGGCAAAACTTGGATTTACGATCTAAATTCTGGACCAAGATCACCTGTGCGCGCACAACAGCGTACAAAGGCGACAACAGGTCATTCCGTTCATACAAATAATGTAGCCGGAAGGCGAGAGAAACGCAAATAAAAGTTTCACTGGGGCTGCTGCAGATTCCCTCGACCGCCCCCTCCACAGGCCTCATTGCGATGCAGGAAAATCGATTCGATATGCGGATTAGAACCATTGGGAGTCGAAAAGCTCAAAACATTTTCCTGGCCCGCTCCGTTCAGCAATGCCTGAATCCAGATGATTCCCCCGGCAGTTCCAGTGGGAGGAAATGCTATGCGGGTAGCATCCTGCCCATTCGTCCGCAGTTCAGCCGTTCGAGGCGAGGCGTCCGGGTTCGAATACGCAATATGAATCTGCGCATACGGTTGATCGCAAGCCGCACTCGTAAAACGGAACGTCTGCTCTCTCGCAAACACTGAGCTTCTTTCGCGAATTGCCTTGTTGCCGAGCATCGGCCCGATGCGCGTCATCTTGCCTTCCGCGCCACGCACAATCAGCAGAATCGCATCCCCACGCTGCACCGTCGCAGTGTAGTGTCCGTCGAAAGCTCCCAGATCCTTTCCGGTCCACGGGTCAATCACTGTCGCCGATGCCTCGGATAATCCAAGGTCTTTCCAGAACACCGCAATTGGCGATACAACAATCGAAGCTCCGGCATCGCTCCTATTGAGCAGCAGAACAGCTCGTTCCCCGGGTTTCGACAATTGCTTCGACCAAACCTCCAGGCCGCCTGCTTCCTCTCGCACCTTTACCGCCTGCAATCCCAGCGCATCCTGATCGATTGCAAGCACCGCAGGATTGGTGAGCGTGGCCAGCGTTGCATCGCTCAGTTTGGTAAGGTCCGCGCCCACCAGCAGCGGCGCACCCGAAATAGCCCATAGACTCATATGCGCGCGATTCTCTGTGTCGGTCAGGTCGGGCATGCCGATCACCATCATGTCAGGATCGTTGTAGAAGCCTGTGTGCTGAGCTTCGGGATGAATCCCCTGGTCGAAGTTGGAGAGCATCTTTTGAAAGCTTGCTCTGCGGCCGGCGTTCTTGCTCCCCGCCACGATGGGCGCAACGATGTCGCCGCTGGTCCGCCAAATATCGGCTTCCACTCCGCCAATATTCGGCGCCCACGTCCACGGGCTCTGCTTTCCCCAGTTGCAAATTGAAAAGTAGAGACGGTGTCCGGTGCTGGCTTCTGCCCTTCCAATTGCCCTCGCAATCTCTGCATACTGGACTGCGGGATCCAGATTCTCCTTGTTACCGCCGCACCAGTCCACCTTCACATAGTCGAATCCCCACCGCGCGAATTGAAGGAAATCCTGTTCGTAATGCCCTTCGCTGCCTTCGCCCGGATAACCGGGCCCGAGGTCCGGGGAGAACGTGCCGCATCCATCTCTGCCGGCATCCGTGTAGATGCCTGCCTTGAGTCCCAGGCTGTGAATATATCGGACAATGTTCGACATATCTCCAGCGCGTTCGCCCGCAGCCAGAGCCGGCCACGCCTTGGGATCGACCACGATGTTTCCCTGCTCGTCGCGCTTCCCAAGCCACCAGCCCTCGTCGATATTGATGTACCTGTAGCCCGCCTTATGCATGCCGGTAGCGACCATGGCCTTGGCTTGATCCACGATCACCTTGGAATCGACGCTATTCGAGAAACTGTTCCACGACGACCAGCCCATCGGCGGCAGAGGAATGGCAGCCGTCCCGCGAGCGCCCTCTGCGATCGGGGCTGCATATCCTATCGCCGATATACCAATAAGAACCACGCCAATCGCCAGTGCCGTCATCTTGCATCCGGTCTTGCTCATCGTTTCTCACCGCCGTCCAGCACAAATTCTGCCAATTTGAATGCGGCCCCATTATTCATTGCAGACTAGTCTGTCCGCAAGCCGCGCTTCAGACCATCGGTCTCCAGCTAAACGCGCGGCGATCGCGGTGTATGCTTTCCTCGCAGACGAATTCCGTGAGGAGAGCCAACCAAATGAATCGACGGCATTTTCTTTCTGGCGGAGCAAGCGCGGCCCTCGCTGCCTCGTGCGCGTCAGGGCGCAACCTGACCCAGGCGGCATTCGCAGCCACAGGCTCCGCTGAAACAGGCCTCAGCAAGATGGGCAAAGCTGTAGGCCATCATCGATTCGGCGTCAATTACACGCCATCGCACAACTGGTGGTTTTGCTGGAACGATTGGAATGTCGACCCCATCAGGCACGATCTGGACGCGATCGCCGCGCTCGGTGCTGACCATCTGCGGCTCATGCTTATCTGGCCGTACTTCCAGCCCAACCTCACATGGGTAAGCCGCGCCCACCTTGAAAGGCTGAGCCAGTTGCTCGCGCTCATGGCAGAGCGAAACCTGGACGCGCTGATCACCGTGTTCACCGGGCAACTCAGTGGCTGGTATTTTCTTCCGCCGTTCAACAAGCCCGACCCGGCTCTCTTCATCGATCCCGATATCTGGAAGGCGCAGGAACTCCTCATTCACGCGTTGGCGCGCACGATGAGCTTGCACCACAACATCATCGGATTCGACTTCGGCAATGAGATGAACACCTGCTGGCACGCTGAGACGGCAGTCGGCGATGCCTGGATGGCGAAGATGTTCCGATTGATGAACGCGGCCTATCCCGGCGGAATTCACGTCAACGGCGTGGATCATCATCCCTGGTTTGAGCCGGCGACGTTTTCCGCGCGCGCGCTGGCGGCCAACCCGTTCCCCGTGATTCATGCCTACCCGTACTGGTCCGAAGCGCTCAAGTACGGAGGCCCCATGGACCCGCCCAGCACGCATATCCTCTCTGCCTTCGCTGCGCTGGTGCGCTCCTACGCCGGCGACGCCAAAAAGCCTGTCTGGGCAGGCGAATTCAACACCTGCATCGAATCGATGTCGGAGAAGCAACAGGCACAATGGCTGGAGACCGCCGTAACGTCCGCCATCGAGTCCGGCGTGAGTTGGTTCTCTTATTGGGATAGCCACGATGTGGACAGGAAGTTCGCCTTCAACTCCCTCGAATACAGCCTCGGCCTGCTTACGAATGACGGCAAGGTTAAAGAACAAGGCAGGGTGTTCAAACAATTGGCCAGTGCCTATCGCGGCAAACTGGTGAAGTTCCCCACTGTGGCGCCGCCCCCACCTCCTCCAGTGCAGAACTTCGATCAAACATGGAAGTGGCTACTGAATTTCCTCGAATGGAAACCCAAAGACACAGGCGCCTAAGCGGAGCAATGCGAATTCTGGAGTAATGAACTGCGGAGCCGCGAAGCGACTGAGCCGCTTCTGTCTACGCGGTCGGAACCATGGGAGAGCCCGCCCGCAACTCCGCCAAAATCTGCTCCACGGCTCCTGCGGCAACTTTCTCCCCCTCCGCCGAAAGGCTCATGCGGATCGGCTGACGAGGGTCGATGGTAATGGCGTAGAGGATAATCTCGTGTTCGCCGCCCCGGATGTAAAACATGTCCAGCAGGTCCTTCATGCCGACATCGTGAGCGGTGAGCGTGGGCGGGTAGTCGCGCGAGAAGCGCGGAGTCGTGCGCGTGACGGTACCAATCGGATTGCCGTCGGACGCCGCATCGATCAGAACAATGCGGTCTGCCTCCTCCAACGGTCCCAGCAGCGTAAAGCCGCCCGTGCCGCCGTCCAGGCACTCCACACCGGCCGGCAGCGTGTGCTTCTCAAGCTCTCGCACAACGTAAACGCCGATGCCTTCATCGCCCATCAGGACGTTGCCCAGGCCAAGCACCAGCGTCTTTAGCGGTTCATTTCCCACTTTTTTCCCGGTCGAACTTCCATCCGCCTATGATCGACGATACTGTGCCCCGGCCCTCGATGTAGTCGTGATAAAACGCAAGATACACGTGAATAATGACAAACGTGACAAAGAACCAAAGTGCCAGGTGATGCCAGAAGCGCACGCCGAATTCTCCGCCCATCAGCGGCACCACCCAGGTAAACATCCGCGGCAGCCAGGACTCGCTCATGCTCGAGTAGAGGGCAAACCCCGTGATGGTCTGGAAGACGAAAACCAGGAACGTCCCGAAGTAGATCAGGCCCGCCAAAGCATTGTGCCCCGTGGAGATAGGCCCATGCATCTTCACTTCCAGCACATCGGCCTTGATGACGTCGACAATCTCCTGCCGCTGCGACCGCTTCAGCGGGAAGAACGCCGTCCAATTGGCGTACTTGTTGCCGACAAAGCCCCAATAGAGCCGTACCGCAAAGTTGAACACGTAGACGAACGCGGCGGCAAAGTGAATGAAGCGAACCCAGCCGAACCAGTACTGCTTGTAAGCCTCTGACGCGTCAAACAGGTGGACAGGAGCGCCAATCAGGTAGCCGGTAGCGCACAGAAGCACCAGCGCAACCGCGTTAATCCAGTGGTAAACGCGCACCGGCAGTTCCCATACATACACCCGCCGATACTCTACAGGATGACTGCCGTTGTCTGAAAAGCCATTGCCGGCGACTCTACTTGGAGTGCTCATAAGCCTCACTCGAAGGAAACCTGGTGAAGGTGCTTGCCCTGCGGATCGTACAAATGCACGGCGCAGGCCAGGCACGGGTCAAAGGAATGAATCGTACGGAGGATTTCGACCGGCTCATCCAGCTTCGCAACCGGCGTGCCGATCAGCGCCTGCTCAAACGAGGAGCGCGGCTCTTTGGCATCGCGCGGCGAACCGTTCCACGTGGTGGGCACAACCAATTGATAGTTAGCAATCGCCCCATCGTGAATCTTGATATAGTGCGCCAGAGCCCCGCGAGGAGCCTCGGTCAGCCCAACACCTTCCGCATCCTTGGGCCAGCTCTTCGGTTCCCAGAACTCGCCGTTGAACGTGGATACCTCGTTGATCTTCACCTGCCCCATCAGCTCAGCAAAGTAATCCTTGAGCCATATCATTGCCAGCGCTGCATCTAGTCCGCGAGCAGCGGTCCGTCCCAGCGTCGAGAAGAGCGCGCCCACCGGAGCATTCAGTTTGCCCAGCGTGTCCTTCACCAGCTCCTGCACGTCGGTGCGTCCAGCCGCGTAAGAAACCACCAGCCGCGCAAGCGGACCCACCTCCATCGCCTGCTCTTTCCACCGTGGCGTCTTCAGGAACGAATACTTCTCGAAGCCTTCCAGCGTTTCGAAGGGAGGCTTGGGCCCCGTATAGTTGATGTTGGTCTCGCCAGACCACGGCTGCAGCCCTTCCTTGTCTCCGCCGCTGTAGCGGTACCAGGAATGTGCAATATATTCCTTGATCTCCTCGGAGCCACGCGCGTTCACTGGATGCACGGTGCTCAGGTCGCGATTCAGCACCACGCCCCGCGCATATCTGAACGACTCCGGCTGACCATAGCCCTTGGTCGGAAACTCGCCGTAGCTGAGGTAGTTGGTCAATCCTCCGCCATATTTTGTCCAATCTTTGTAGAACGACGCAACCGCAAGCAGATCGGGAATATAAACCTGGCTCACAAACTCATCCGCCTGGCTGATAAGTTGCGAAACCAGGTTCAGACGCTCGGAGTTGATCGCCGCCACTTCGTTCAGGTTGATCGAGCACGGCACACCGCCCACGAGGTAATTCGGATGCGGATTCTTGCCGCCGAACACTGTGTGTATCTTGCAGATTTCCTTCTGCCAGGACAGCGCATCCAGATAGTGAGCAACCCCGATCAGGTTCACTTCCGGCGGAAGTTTGTAAGCCGGATGGCCCCAATAGCCGTTGGCAAAAATCCCCAGTCCGCTGGCTGCAAACGCCTTGATCTTGTTCTGCACCTCAGTAAAATACGCCGCAGTGTTCTTGTCCCACTTCGAAAACGACTGCGCCAACTCCGCGGCCTTCTTGGGGTCGGCCTTCAGAGCATTCACGATATCCACCCAGTCCAAAGCGTGCAGTTGATAAAAGTGAATCACGTGATCCTGCACGTACTGCGTGGTCATCATAATGTCACGAATGATCTCCGCAGTCGGTGGAATCACTATCCCAAGCGCATCTTCCACTGCGCGCGCGCTGGTCAGCGCATGCACCGTGGTGCAAACACCGCACACACGCTCGGTAATCGCCCAGGCATCGCGCGGATCGCGGCCAATGAGAATCTTCTCAAGACCGCGCACCATCGTGCCTGAGCTAAATGCGTCGGTGATGACGCCGTTCTCGACCACTGCCTCAATCCGCAGATGGCCTTCAATTCGAGTTACGGGATCCACAACTACGCGTGCCATAGGCTCTCACGACTCCTTTTGATCTTCAGCGTGCACTTCAGCAATTACGCTCCGCTTGCGAATGTTGGTCACCACCGCATGCGCCGCAACTCCGGCCAGCGTCGCCACTCCGACAACCGTACCAATCGTATCGGCCGTGCTCTCAACCCCAAATCCAGGGAACGAAGGCAGATGCTGATAGAACGGCCCGTTGTCCCAGAATCCCGCCTCGCTGCAACCAATGCATCCGTGGCCAGACTGGATCGGATAGCTGACGCCATCGTTCCACTTCACTACCGAACACGCGTTGTACGTCACCGGACCCTTGCAGCCCATCTTGTAAAGGCAATAGCCCTTGCGCGCATTCTCGTCGTCCCACGACTCCACAAACAGACCGGCATCGTAGTTGGCGCGCCGATAGCAGGTGTCGTGCACCCGCCGTCCATAGAACTCCTTCGGCCGCCCCTGGCTGTCCAGCGCCGGAACCTGCCCAAGCACAAGCAGGTGAGTCACCACGCCCATCATCACGTCGGCTATCGGCGGACATCCCGGCACGTTGATCACCGGCTTATCCACGAGCTTGTAAATAGGCGTCGCACCCGTAGGATTCGGCTTGGCCGCCTGCACGCACCCATTCGATGCGCAACTGCCCCACGCCACCACTGCCGCCGCATCCTTCGCCACCGTCTGCAAAATCGACTCGGCCGTCTTGCCGCCAATCATGCAGTAAACGCCGTCGTCGTGCTTCGGAACAGCGCCCTCCACCAGCACAATGTACTTGCCCTTGTTGTTCTGGATCGTATCGTTCAGACTCTTCTCGGCCTGGAATCCTGACGCCGCCATAAGCGTCTCGGTATAGTTCAGTGACAGCACGTCAAGCAGCACATCCAGAACAACCGGGTGTGACGCGCGAATGAACGACTCGCTGCAGCAGGTGCACTCTTGAAAGTGCATCCACACCACCGCCGGCTTTTCCTTCTTCTCGAATGCAGAAACAACCTGCGCAACCCCGCTTTGCCCAAAACCAGCGATCGTTGCCGCCGCCGCGCAGAACTGTAGAAAGTCTCTGCGGCTATAGCCCTTCTGCTCCATGGAATTCCAAATCGACTGTCCCATGCCTACCTCGCTCTGTGTGCAAGTTCGCGCGATCTCCCCATAGTGGCCGAAAAGAATCTTGAACGCAGGGTCGCGCCGACTGATTTGAACGAAGTTACGAAGCAGGATGAACGACTCGCTGTGCGCGTCATCACACGTATTCCAAATCACTCCTCTTCTAATACCGTAAAACGGAGCGTGATCTAAATCGCACAACCTGCAATGCGCACTCCTGGTCCGCCCTTCATCGCGTAATGCAGGCTGCAAAATAAAGAATTTGTACTGATCTATAGGAAAACTTTGGCTTGATTTGCGCCGCTTCCGGCTGAGTCTACTTCTGCGGAATTTCCAACGCCCGCGTCAGGCTCGCCACTCGCTCAACATGGTGCGAGCGGCACCACGCTTCAAGCCCCTGAGCCAGCCGTTCCACCGCGCGCGGATCGGCGTAGCTCGCCGTTCCTACCTGCACGGCCGTCGCCCCGGCAAGCAGAAACTCCACTGCGTCCTCCGCCGTAACAATCCCGCCCATACCCAGAATCGGAATGTTCACCGCGCAGGCCGTCTCATACACCATCCGCAGCGCAATCGGCTTGATCGCCGGCCCCGAGAGTCCTCCGGTAATATTGGTCAGCCGCGGACGCCGCGTCTCCACATCAATCGACATGGCAAGAAACGTATTCGTCAGGCTCACCGCATCCGCGCCGGACTCTGCGGCTACCCGCGCCATGTGCGCAATCGACGTCACATTCGGAGACAGCTTCACAATCAGCGGACGCGTCGAAGCCGCCTTCGCCTTGCGGACAAGGTATTCCAGTTCCCCAGGGTCCGCGCCGAACGCCATGCCACCGGCGTGAACATTCGGGCAAGACACATTCAACTCGTACGCCGCAATGCCCTCAGCCTGGTTCAGACGCTCAATCACCTGCACGTACGCATTCACCGTGTAACCAAAAACGTTCACGATGACCTTGCACTGCGGATACCGCTTCATCGGCGCAAGCTTCCGCTCGATGTAATCCTCGACGCCAACATTCTGCAGCCCGATTGCATTCAGCATCCCCGCCGCCGTCTCCACAATCCGCGGCGCAGGGTGCCCGGTCATCGGCTCCAGAGAGATCCCCTTGGTCACGAATCCGCCGATCCGCTCCAGTGAGATGATCTCTTCAAACTCAATGCCATAGCCGAAGGTACCGCTGGCGGCAATGATCGGGTTGACCAACTCAATGCCGGCCAACGTCACTTTCATGTCGGGTTTCACTGGTCGGCAATCTTCCTTTTCAGAGCCCGAATTCCTTACTGCTTGCCTTCAGAATGCGGCGTCTCGCGGTCCGGCGCTTTGATCGCTTCCGTCAGCACGCGGCCAACCGCTGCCGAAGGCCGATTCACCCCAGCCAGTGACGCAAACGTCACCGCCAGATCAACCGGGGCCACACGCTCATGATACTCGCCCGGAATGAACGGCGTCCCGTAAAACGCCAGCGGCACATGCCGGTCATACGACCACGGACTGAAGTGATTCGTTCCCGCAAATTGCCCTTTTCCCGCCAACTGATACGCGTCCAACACCATCATCACGTACCAGTTGCCATGCTCCGTGTAACTGTGCGCCAGCATCCGCCCAAAATCCGTCGGCGGAACCTGGTCCGCGGCCAACTGCAGCCGCGTATACACAAATTGCACATGCGGCGAGGGGGCCAGCCGGTGTTCGGAAGGCTGCACCACCGCAGGTGGCGCCGGAGACAGCTTCATAAACGGAGGCGGATTCTGATCCTGGCTCGCCACGGCCGCCGGCAAGAGCGCAGCCACCTCATCCTCGGCCGCTTTCTCGTCCACGCCCACCTTCGTGAACTCCCGCTTGTCCAGCACAACGTACGGCAAGTCCGGATTCGGCAGAAGAAAATCCGTCGGCTGCCCATGCGCGTAGCGCTTGCTCAGTTCCGTATTCAGCGTCTCGTACACCTTGCCCATGTCCACCGCAACCGCATGGATACCCAGCTTCGCCGCCTCGCCCGGTATCGGCGCAACTCCGTGATCCGCCGTCAGCGCCAGCCAAACATTCTTCAGCCCAATCGTCTTGTCCAGCCACGTATTGAAGTTGTCGAGATCCCGATCCAGACTCAGAATCATCTGCTGCTCAGAGTCCGAATCCGGCCCAAACTTATGCCCCTGAATATCGTTCGGCGAAAGCGAAATCACCAGCAGATCCGTCACGCCATCCTGCCCCAGCTTTTCGCCCGTAATCAGCGCCTTCGCAAAGTCCAGCTCGTAGCTGTTCGCCGCCGGAGTCCGTCCCACCAGCTCGAAAAACTGTGTTGTCCCTTCCGCCTTTGCCTCGCGCGCCGCCTGTTCTGCCCGCCCGCTCGCATTAAACGCGCTCGCCCACTCCGGCAAGTGCTCCATGTAATAAGTCGACGTCGTAAAGTGCCCGCTCCTCGTGTCAATCCAGAACGCCCCGTTCGCCGCCTGCCCTGTCGGCAAAATCGCCGCCCTGTCCTTCAGAGAAACGCCATAAACCCGCGACCGTCCCTCCGTCGCCAGCCGCAACTCGTCGCCCAGCGTCGTCGCCCGCAAATTCAGTGGAGAAGCCCCAACCACCCACTTCGTCGCCCCGCTCGGCGCGCCCGGCTGGTTCGCCGGAATCGAATCGTGCGGAAGATCCACCAGCTGATACCGCTCGTCCTCAACCGAGCTCACTTCCTTATCGTACGAGCGCGCCGCATCCCACCACTCGTTCGAGTCAATCCCGTGCCCGTCCGTATACGCGCCCGTCCCAATCGTCGCGTGGCCCGGCGCAGTCTTCGTATTCGCGTAGTCGTAGTAGCAGTCCGTGAACCACGCCCCGTCGTTCATGAACAAATTAAACCCGCGCCCCTTGAACTGTGTACGGTCCCGGTTCAGATAATCGGCGCGAAACTGGTCGATCACCACAATCACAATCAGCTTTGGCCGGCCCACGTAGACCTGCGCCTCCGCCAAACCCGGCGACAGGGCAACCAGAACAACCGAGGCAAACGAACAAATCACTGTTAGCAGAAAACGAGGCAGTGTGCGCATAGTCTGATTTAACCAACCTATTGTTAAAGTTTGTTCTAACCTACTCGACGTCCAAAAAATTGGCAGTGCGCAGCAACACACAATCCGGAGGATCGCAGGAGTCTCAATCCCGCCATCGGGTCATCAGATTCCAGAGCGCTTCCGCCCCGGAAAAACACAACGGGCGGCATGTTGCATGCCGCCCGCAGGATACA
>Ga0307377_10003966_pt1 | contig 16390 bp, 24 predicted proteins | sample TR3MG_FD_202535 | JGI IMG/M metagenome (GOLD analysis project Ga0307377, IMG submission 202535) | Soil microbial communities from Risofladan, Vaasa, Finland - TR-3 | ecosystem: Environmental > Terrestrial > Soil > Coastal area > Acid sulfate soil | place: Finland: Risofladan, Vaasa | collected... | reverse complement strand
CGCATTAATCTGAAGAGTATATCTTTCGTCATCAAAAACAAGACTATATATAGCGCAATATCCAGAGTTAATTTGATGCTTGTATCCGTGAACACAGTGATGAAGCATTTCGCTTTCATGGTCAAGTCTTCTAACTGACTTAATCTTCTCTACCTCCATTTCAGGAAGTGATTTGATGTTCGGGTAAATCTTGGCTACTTTCAATTTTCCACCACCCTCTTTCTTCTTTAATATTTCTCGACTTATCTTATCATGCCTTGTCTTTAAAGTGACATAGGAACTGATGTTAAGATTTAGCTCTTGCCCTTCTTCTTGGAGCATTCTAAAATAATCAAACAAAATAGTTATCTCACACCTATTGTCTTTGCAAAGAAAGTAATAGTACAATAACAACTTGCTTTTTTCTTCATGTGAATTCTTAAGAAGGTGCTCAATTTTAGAACTATTTTCCTTTATGAAATTAGTGATTGAGTGAACCTTGTTTGGATTAATTAAACTATACAAGGCTATGACCTGATTTACAGGCATATATTTAAACAACACCTTTGCAGGTTTAATTCCACACTCATAATTAACAGCTTCAGATATGCTACTGGCTTTCCTTGAGTTTTTGTTTTGAATTGATATAGTTTCAAGCTCTTCTAAATTTAGAACCCAGTCTTTTCCACCAAGCATGGTGCTCATCAAAACTCTAACTTCGTTGGGACGCAGAAAAGAGCGATTAGAAAAGGCATACCAATTTTTAAGAGACAACCATCTTTTGCCACCAATTAAAACATAGTTTTTTGTGTTCGCCTTAAATGCTACTTCTTTTTTTGCAAGCACCAACACTCTATCTGTATGAGCTCCGTGTGGAGCTCTGATGCTTGTGTTGTGGTCATACATCTCCAGTGAATCATAGGTTTTTGAATACCTTAAGACTCTATTGTTATGATTTCCATAAACAAAGCCTCTATGATTTGGTCTCTGCACCACACCTTCTTCATCAGGAATAAACATACAAGGAAGCGTTCCACGCTTAATTACATAGTCTTTAATGCACTTAAACTCTTCTCTTGAAACCTTGTCTCCATTATAGTCATAGCTTTCTCTAATCCAATAGATGAAGTGCTCATTTTCAAAGTGAGTATTGTAATTGAAATTCTTTAAAATTTCATCAATTATTTTCTGCTTCGCATCTGTCATACGTAAGTTCTTCCTGGTTTGTCAATTGAGTTTTTTAGGCTCTTATCATTCTTTGTCTGAGCCTCTTTTAGAATCTTTCTATACTCTGTCTCTATTCTCTTGAATCTTTCGTTCATCCTGTTCATAAAGACAATTGCAGCATACTTAGTAGTTTCATCAATGTCTTTCTGCTTCAGAATCCACATACAATATCTGGTGACATTATAAATCTCATTAATGGTCTTGAAGTCTTCGGGAGATTTGTTTACATAACTTCCTTTGGCGAATATCAGTTTCCTTTTTGAATCAATGCTGAAATAGGTGCAGTGATATATGTCGATTCCCTCTAAGTCTTGGCTCATGATTCTGAGTAAAATTCAAATGGAACTCCTTCTATTTCGAAATTGGCTTCATTAAGCTCTTCAACCAGCTTATCAAGCCTCTTGTGGGTTAGGTGTTTAAAATTTATTTGCCACCTCTTGTATAGACACCACTCATGTTCTGTTCCAATAAATTGAGGATATTTTTTAGATGAATCGTGAAAGAACATTTCAATCTCAACTCCTTCATCCTGGAGTTTAAGAAATTCATTCATATATTCGAACACAGCCTCAAGAAATTGTTCCCTACCCTCATGAGGAATCTTGTCATCCTCAACATAAGCATAAGTTTCTTGAATTTCTCCTTCTGGAACGTGGTCGTCTTCCCAAAAATCATCCCATATATTAATAGGAATCCTTGTTACCTTCACTTCCGTTGCTTCTATTGTTTCTTCCATTTTAAAATGTATTTAGTCCAATTGAGAGAACCTTTCTTTCAGTTTCATCATTCTGCATAGAATGTATGTGCTTGTCGGGCCTGAAGAGAATTATTCTCTTTGTTCGTATTATAGTCTTGTCGCACTCAAACTTTCCTTCACCCCTTAAGATGATGTTAAGCCTGAAGTGCCTGCCCTTCACTTTGTCAATGTGAGCTGGCAATAGGCAATTTGGTTCGAATTTTAGCATGTAAGCATCCATTCCGAAAAACCCAGGAATACCAAAGCGGAAATACATCTTTTTCTTGTACGCTCCATCTTGTCTCCCAGAGACCCACTTTAACCATTTAGACTTCATATCTTATTATACGAATTCTAATCAGTTTTGTTTCCGTTTCTCTTATCAATTAATTTTTTAAGCTTTGCAGCTTGCTCATAGTCTTCAGAGTCATGAGCCTCCTGAAGTTGTTCCTCAAGAGATATTTCAGAACCCTCAGCGAGAGCTATAATCACATTATCAACCACATCTTGACTGCTAATCCCAGTTGGTTCAGCCTTGGGGTATAGAACATCCCAGAAAGTTATTTTATCATCTTCCTGCAGATTCTCTTCAATGATTTCATCAATCTCACTCGCTACCTCGTTCCAAGATTTAGTGTTTTCTTCAAGCGTTCCTTCTTCTACCCATTTCTCTATCTCTTCGCTATGTCTTACCAATTCTCTTCTTTGAGCATCACGCTCTTCAGGCTTGCCATAAAAAGTTACTTCACGTAAAATAGACAAGATTGCTTGGTACAAAGTTATTGGTCTATAGCTGGCTTTTAGTATTGCCTTCAATTCATCCTCATAAGTATTTGAATCATGAATCTCAAATGAGTTGTCTATGAATATTGTGTTCTCCTTTATTTCTGCAAGAGAAGCGAAAGCTATGCTAATTCCATACTCTTTCTCATCAATTTCCTTGTTGATTTTTCCATACGCATCAAGAGAAACGTAGTCTATAAAATCAACATCATCATCATACTCGTATACATCACCAATCCATGATAGCCTCAACTTGTATTCTTGAGTATCATGAATCACACTGACTTCTCTCTCATAATCACTAATGAAATCATCAATAAGCAATCCACGCATCTCAGAGCTGAAAAGTATATTAAAAAATTCTTTGTGAAATATAATGAAGTCAAATATTTTACTGAAAGTTAAGTCTTCTCCAAACTCAACATCTTCCCCCAGACTATAAAGTGCTTCTTCGAGACCAATTTCTTTTACTGCTTCCGAATCTGGCTTTGTACTTTTTAATGAGAATGGGGAACGATATATTTTATCTTTAGTTATCGTTATCATCCTTAGTCTTTAAATTTGTCCTTTAATTGCTTGAATATGTCAAGGTCTCCAAGAGTAGCCTTTTTTGCCACAGTTGACTGGTACGCTGCTGCCTTCTTCTTCTTTTTCTTAAGAGCTATTCCTGGATGGAACGGGTTGTTTGTCATTTTGTTCAATAGCCAAACAATATCCTTATCTTTAGCCAGATACTTATTCATTACCCAACCTACAAAGGCAAGATAAGATTCTTGAGACATGTAGGTCTTTGTGTTTTTTCCTTGAAGAGCTAAAACTCTACCTTGTAGTAATTGTTCCATTGTAGTAGGGCTTGTGAACAAACCTTTTTCGGCATCAAAAGACATTAGGAATTCATCAATGTTTCTCTTGAATGAATCTGTTTTTGTTTCTTTGATTGCTGCCTCAACAGTAATTAGCTTATTGTGAGTAAATACACAATGAACTCTCTGTTTTTTCTTTCCAGGCTCTTTGACTGGTTCTTTTTGTGCTACGCTTACACTTTTTAATGGAAGGTAAGACCTGATGAGGTGTGCAAAAAATGCCTTGTTCTTTTGGTTTCCCTTTTCGTCTTTAAGATTATATAATTCATTAATCTTATCGACTATGCTTTTCGTTTTCTCTTCCATGTTGTCTTCTTTTTCTGGTTCAATTATCCTTTGATTTCTCTGTCAATATCTCGCTTTACATCTTTTTCTTTAAGACTATTTCTTTTGTCGAATTTCTTCTTACCCTTTGCTAAAGCAATTTTTAACTTTGCTATCCCTTTTTTGTTGATGAACAATGAAACTGGAACAATTGTCTTCCCTTGAACTTTTAGTTCTTTATCCCATTTATCAATCTGCTTCTTGGTGACAAGCAATTTTCTCTTTCTAAGAGGCTCATGACCTCTTCCTCCAGCTTGCTTGTACTCGGCAATGTGCATTCCAGTAATCCACATCTCTCTGTCTTGGATGTAGCAGTGAGCTTCTTTTATGCTTGCGTCACCTTCTCTGATAGATTTTATCTCGGAACCCATTAAGGAGATTCCAGCTATTTCTTCAGCAAGGAACTCATAGTCAAATGAAGCCCTTTTGTTTCTTATGTTAATATCTTTTTGAATTGCCATCTATACTTATACGAAAAAAAACAAAAAATGTTTTACTTAATTATCTCTATTTTTAAAAAGGCAGGTCTTCCTCTATTCTCCGCATGCTCACAAGGTCATAGTTATCAAGAAACTCATCAAATACCAATTTCCAATCTGGAGTTACATCATTCCAAATGCTTACTCTTTTTTTGGCAATAACCCAAAAGTGAACAGCATTGACAAAATCTCTAAACGAAAGAACATGCCCCGTTTCTCCGAAGTTGTTTTCAGCAACAATAGCGTCATCAGTGGAGTAAAGCTTTAGCTCAACGTCTGGTATGATGTTGCTTACAAAATAAATACAATCCTCTTCGTCAAAACGAGTCTTAATATTTCTTGAATTAAGTTCCTCAACTATTCTATCTAATAATATTTCCATCAGTCTCTTGTATATATGAAGTCATCAACTTCTTGTTTCTTAAAGTAAAGATACTCTGTTTTTTCTTTACCTACAAATATTTTTACAGATGACCATTCTTTGTCTATCACCCAAGACTTAACATCAACACCATTTTCCTTCATCTTTTCCACATGATAATTAATGTATCTTTCGAAGTTGTCATGAGTTACTGTTGCATAAATTTCACCACCACCACAGCTTATCTTGTAAAATGTCCATAGATTTAATTTGTCATCTTCTTTGTAGAATTCAACCTCGATTCCTTTCTCTTTGTACATCTCGATTGCAATCTTCTGGCCTTCTCCGTATCTTGGATGGTCCCAATCTGGTTCTGGAGCAACAACCCTCTTGAATCCTTTCTGAGAAATCTCCTGGGCGCAAATTGAGCATGTAAAGAATGTGCAATACATTGTCATTCCCTTGAGTGGAATGTCTGACTCAAGAATTGCGCTACGCTCTGCGTGAATCGTCCAGTGATGCTTCTCTGGTGACTCATGTCGGCACTCAACATCGTCATCAATGCCTCTTGGAAATCCATTGTAACCAACGCTGACAATCTTTTTGTCATCATCAACGATTACAGCCCCAACTCCAGTACTTCTGTCCTTTGACCAAGTGGATACCATCTTGGCCATGTCCATAAATCTCTTATCCCACTTATTCATTTGCTTTATTTTTTATGTAATAAAGTTCATCATTTACAATCTCTATTGCAGCTAAAAATCTATTTAATTTCATAATCCCTTTTTCATCCCCATGAAAGCCTGTTCCAAAATTTGCTGCACAATCATAAAATTTAACCCAAGCTCCTTCAGGATTTTTTTGAATTATTATTTTGCTTTCTACAACATCTTGTGTGCTTTCAAGTTTTATTGTAATTGATGATGGTTCTTTGTATTTTTCCTCAGCCTCCTCCTTGTTGTTAATTACAAACTCTATGTGGTCTTCAATTATTTCTACAGCAAGCCTAACTCTATCCACTTTTTTAAAACCTCTTGACCGTGGATGGAAGGCCCATGAAATATCCTCACAAGATACTTCACTGTAAAATTTTAAAGCGCAATAATGACCTTTATTTATTATCTTTATTCTGTAATCTGGAATTAATTCGAAATCATCCCAAACTAACTTAAATGATATTGCTCCATTATCTTTCAACGGCATTGTTCACCTCTTCTTCCTCTATCAACTTTCCACTTCCTCCGCATTCTTCGCAAGACTCTGTTTCATAAATTGGCTCATCTCCTCTAAAATGGAAGTCAGCATAATTAATTAGTACATCAATTTGTCCCAATGTACAGTATGGGCATGCTATTTTTTTCATCTTATGATAAAATTTCAACATCTATCCTGGTTCCATCAGCGTTTTCTCCCTGCCAGATGTAAAGCTCATCATCATAACATTCTTCATCATGCCTGAAGAAACAAGTATACCCATTTTCAATACAATTAATCAACACCTCACAAGACCATTCATATCTTTCATGTGATTCATCTACATTGTTCCAACCCATTTTCTCTATTAGGTCTTTAGTGTTTTCTGCCTCTATTACAACAGTTTTAGCGTCCCCATACTCTTCAATTGGATAATCTCCAACCTCCTGGGTTGTTATTTCATATTTTTTCATTCTTTCTCTTTTAAAAATTTATCAATAACAGAAGTAATGATATTCTTTGTCATGTGACTTGATATTGGTATCTTCAAAAATGGATTCGGATGATTATCATCTGGACCCGTCACCTGAATCTCTTTTATTTCATTGTCGATTACTTCAAACAATCTGTCAATATCAATGTTTGGATACTTCCCTTTTATGTGAGATTTAAACCTCTCATCTTTTTGCTCTTCACTCATAGCCATTGTGGCCAAGTTGAAGTCGAATTTCATTGTAGGATTTTCCTTTTCAATTCTATACAAGGCTCTTTGAGATTGGTCTTGAATATCTGTCCAAAATGAATGGCTTTCTATTGGATTCTCTCCAGTATCAATTTTTTCATCTTCAATAATTAGGTCAACCATGAAGAAATCTCTTTTCGTTCCTTCTTTAGTTCTGTTCTCTATTTCAACTTTTTTCATAACTTTTACCAATCGTTTTTAAAGCCTTTAATATTCTCTTTCATTATTTCTCTTGCTGCCGAATAAATAAGCTCTTTTAACTTATCCATATCCCAATCTTTTTTTACCCAAAAGTGTTCAGAATACTCTTCAAAAGCATCTCTATCTGTAATCCAAGAAAATAAACACTCAAATTCCTCATCAGAAAAATATACAGTCTCATATCTTCTATCATTTCTATATCCAATAAAATCCATAAGCTTTCTTATGTTCTTATCTGCACCAGGAAAGTAAGAATCTATCTCACCCTTTCTTTTATAAAACCATTCAGTGAATTTTTCCTCAAAATTAAGCTCTTCAAAATTAATTTTTTCCAATCTTCTTTTAATAGACTTCTTTTCTTTTTCAAGAGCTTTAATTTCAATTAAAATATCTCCAAAAGAGCTTAATTTATTCTCAACAACCTTTAGCTCCAGCTCTAATTTTTCTTTACTCATGCTGTTTCTTTTTTCTTTTCAAGCCACAAGAAATCGTGACTTACTTTTGTATCGTAAATTGCAAACTCAGTAATCACCTTATCAAAGGCGATGTCATTTAATTCAAGCGCAGATTTCATATCTTCAACGCTTTCCATGAAGTCATCATAAGTTCCTTCGTAAGTTCTAAGAGTCACCATGTTAACAAACTTTCCGTTTTCAACTTTCTTGAAGAAATTCTTAGACATGTGAGCGCCTTGATGTTTTGCAATATCTGCAAGCTTAATCTTTTCTGATGGAGAAATCACACATCCAATATGAGCTTCAAAATAGCAATCTCCTGGCATCTTATCTTTTGATGTCTGAGGAGCAGCTGGATGCCAGGGAACTGTCTCTATTTTAACTCGAACAACATTGTACCCCATTGCTTCCATTGAATCTGCGATGGCTCTTGCTTCATCGTGAGCTCCAGCATTATTTCCGAAGTAGTGAGAAGAAGTCATTACATCCTTCATAATCAACTCCCCTTCAGTTTCCAAGTCGATAACGATTGGCTTGATTCTATTTCCCTTAATCTTAGAAATGGTCGCACAATCCTTCACATACTTATCAGTATCAAAGTTTTCTCCAGCAGTGATGGTGACATGCATCTCAAAAGGAATTGTATCACCAACCCTATCAGACTTCGCCTGAACTTCTTGCCAGTTTAAAGCCTTGTGACGAATCATATCATCAATCTCATCGTGAGTATAACCAAGGTCATATCCAATCGACATAGCGGTCAATACAACGTCAGCAACCTCTTCCAGGATTGAATCCTTCACAATGAATCTGTGAGTTGTTCCGTGAGCATCTTCGTAAGGTAAAACCTTTCTTGCAAGTTCTCCAGTTTCTTCAGCACATTTCAATGCTTTCTGTGTAATTGACTTTTTATCTTTCTTAGATAACTCTTCAATGTAATCTCTTAGTTCTTTATTCATTTCTTGTTATTTTTACCTAATTCCATAAGCGCATCCATTAAATCTCGCTTCTCTTGCTGGCCCTCTTCTAATAGAGCCTCTTTGTCTATCATTGGATAAATCTTTTTTTCAGAATCTGTATTAAACTTACCTCGAACACCTATACCTACTAATTCTTTTGATAGAGCTAATGTATATTTCTCAATCCACATTTTTTTAGCGACTTCTGAAATATCTAAAGTAAAGTCATGTTCTTTAAGTAATTCAATGTGAATTTCTTCTATAATCTCTACAGACTCTTCTCTTAGTTCAATAATTTGCTCCTCAGTTAAATTCACTTCCAAGACTGGATAGCCTAACTTCCTTAGGATTCTTTTATTTTCCTTATTCATCATCTTTAATTGTTAAGTTGTTCCCTGAGGTTGTTAACTCTGTCTTCGCTTGTGGTGATAATCAAAATGTCTCCACTTCCTTTGTATGAGGCAATTCCTTCTCTAAGAAGCGCATCTCTCATTTCGTTGTCGTAATAAACAACTGTGTCATCTATTCCATAATAACCAAAGAAAGGTTTTGCTGGATATAAGTTTATCACCCCGCTACACATATCATGAGAACCATTCATCAAGTCGATTATTAAATCAAAATAATAATCATGCTGCTTTTTCTTTCTATTTGAAAGTTTTAGTTTCATAGCTTCTCCAGCCGTGGAGGCTTCTTTGCTTTTAACCCAACTCATTACTGACCGCTTTTTGATTTATCATCTCCATACTCGAACTTCTGCTCTGAGTAAAATGTATTCTGCATTGGGAATTTTAATTTTTGATAAAACTGCTTAGCAACGAATGTGTTTGAGCTACTGGTCTGAGATACACTAACCTCGCTCATAAATACATTTTCTATATAATAGGAACCACCATTACAATCCATCGGCTCCTCTGATTCAATCAATAGCTTGTAATTCTCATAACCAATATTCGTCTCTACTCTTGTTAAATATTTAACCATAATTTCTAAATTTATAAGTTAACAATATCATCGTCTCTCTTTTCAAGAAACTTGTGTTCTTTGATTAAATCCTTTCGCTCTTCAAGTATAGCTCCAACATCCATCTTCATAACTTCGTCAACAACGTCTTGTGGAATTCTGTGCTCTTCAAATTCTCCATCCTTCTTCACAAGAACTACAACTCCACCGAAAAATTTCAAGTCTTGAAACTTGGTTCCTTCAAGCATCTTCATCAGAAGTTTTGCGTAAAGTGGTATCTGAACATAGTAGTGGCCAAGTGAAGTATCCCAATGTTTCTCGAATGGAGGGAGCATAATTTTGGTCCACCTCTGAACTTCAAAGTTCTTTGGCTGATTTGTTTTCCAATCCGTAATTACAATCCCAATGTTTCCATCCTTATCAAACATTAGCCAAACCTTATCTGGCTGACCAGTGTATCCAAACTCTGCGCTACCAAGAACCATCTCAGTATCAAGAAGAACAGCTCCTCTCTCATGCATTAGGTCAATAAAATCCTTTCCTGCAGCAATCATTGCATCGCCATCACTTATCTGCTCTTCATCGCAGTCAAATATTGGAAGGCGGACATCTTTGTAGCTTCCATACATGTCAACAAGAACTTGCTCCAGTATAAAGTGAACTCTCGAACCCTTATCTGTTGCGTAAGTACCTTTTCTTGACCACTCTGTAAGCAATTCTTTCTCCAGTTGCTTATCTCCATTACATTGTTTGAATGTTCCAGTCTTTGTGGAATCAAATACGTGATAGAAAGATTTAAGCACAGTCGATACTGATGGGAAGTTTGTTGTTATTTCACCATTCAAATCCTTGATGTAATAAGTATGAGTGTCTTCGACAAAACTCAAAGACATCTGCTCTTGCTTTGCAGCAATTACATCACGAATCTCTTTTGCTATTTCTTTTAAGTCGCTCATTAATTTTCGTCAATTTCACCCCATCCAATCATAATTGTTATAGGCTTGATTTGGTTTTTAGAAGTTAGTTTGTACTCTTTTGTGCTGTGATTCACTTCCATCACTTTGAAAAGAATGGCAGTGTCAGTTATTCTATGACTCACCTCTTCTCCTGGTCCATATTCTGGAGCTAATATTTCAACCTTTTCTGGAACCTTCTTTGGCTCTTTAAGTTTATCATCTATGCTAACAAGTTCTCTTTCTATTTCTTCCAAGTAATACTCAGCATCAATCTTTCCGAAGATGATGTCTTTAATCTTTTCGTAAATCTCGTAAAAGACCTCTTTTCTTGTCTGGAGAATTAACTTCTCTCTCTCGGTTAATTTGTTAAGTGTTTCCATTTTATCCTATTTTGTCTTTAAATTTCTTGTACTCTTCTAATGTCAACTTTTGCCAACTAATCACCTTGTAGTGCTCACGCTTTTTATATCCAGTACCAGTATCTGCAACAACCCCGTAAGTTTCATTACAATCAAGTTGCCATTGAATTGGGTGCTTGTCTGTAACAACTTGCTCTGTTTGTTTGTGGTTTCCAGTCGATACTCCTATTGAGTTCCAATTCCAAGTTTCACACTCGTAATATACGAAATAATATTTTGGCTCAATTGTCATCTTCTGATTTTTTTTGTTCTAACTTTTGAACAATCATTTGCACCTTTTCTTTTTTGTCAACAATATGACCACATTCCTTGATTGGTTCAAGATAATCTTCATACATCTTCAAAAATGTCTTCACATTATCGTTTACCATATCTCCAGACAATCTGTACTTAAGCTCGTCTTCAGTGTCTTCGTATGACACTCTGATGTCGGTCATCACATCAACCAAAGCAGTAACTCTTTCTTCAAGAGTCATTGAGTTGAATATACTTGCAACTCCTGCTGGATTATTTCTTATAGAGTAGATGTATTTCATTCTTCAAGAGCTTTTCCGATTAATTCTCCCACAAATTTTGCAACACCAATTGTTGCAGGTTCCTGGATAAAGTTAATTGAATTGATTGATATTGAACCGCTACTTGGAACATTAGGGTCAATCAAATATATTGGAGTTCCTTTTGGTATTTGTCTATGAAACATTGATGCTGGATACACTTCCAGCGAAGTTCCAATTATCACATAAATATCTGCAGTCTTAAGAATTCTTTCAGCATCATTTATCTTTGTAATTGACTCTCCGAACCAAACAACATTTGGTCTAAGTTGATAACCCTCTTCATCAACATCTCCAAGATTAATATCATTGTATCCGATGTCATGAATCTTTTCTGGGTCCATATTAGTTTTTGCCTCTAACAAACTACCATGCAAGTGAAGAATGTTACTTGAACCTGCTCTCTCATGTAAGTCGTCAATGTTTTGTGTAATAATCTGAACATCATAGTAATCCTCAAGCTGAACCAAGTCATAGTGAGCTTGATTTGGTTGAGATTCTCCAACTATTCGTCTCCTTTGATTGTAGAACTCAAGAACCATCCCTGGGTCTTTTATGAAAGCCATTGGCGTAGCAACATCTTCTACCTTGTGGTTATTCCAAAGGCTTTCCTTAGAGTCTCTGAATGTATCAATTCCAGACTCCTTGCTGATTCCAGCCCCAGTAAGTATTACTATTCTTTTCATCCTCTTATTTCTTTTTTAATGTCCAATAAAAAATCAGACAATTCTTTATCAGCATACATCCCAACATCTATCCTGTGGTCAAGTTCTTCTGATAGTTTAAATCTCTCTACTTCTATCCCAAAGTGCCTAAATAACCCATCAAAATACTCACTTCGATACTCTCCATCATTATCGTGGATTGATTTTATGTAAATACCATCTTGGTCAAAAAAAGCATCACAATTTGGTACACCTACAATAAACATTTTCTTTTTTGACATATCTTTTTTCTTTCTTTTGTACTTTCCACCGATTACTTCGGTAACAACTCCATAGACAGCTTTTGTCCATCCGTTGACGTATCCTTGGTTGTTTGAAATCTGGCATCCACGCTTCTCATTCTTTGCAGTAACAATATGAGTGTACCAATTTCCTTTAACCTTGCAATAAGCAATATCTCCAACCTCAACTTCTTCCCAAGTTGCTGGCTCAAGCATGTGGTCTTGTCCAGATTTAATTAGAGGAACCATGGAGTTTCCCTTCTCACTTGTGATAAAGGATTCTCCACTTTGTAGTCTCTCTAATTTATAATTCCTGGCCATTACACTCTCTGCGTTCCAACTTGTTCAATGAAAGCTTCAACTACTTCAAAAGCCTTGTTGTAGAAATCAACAGAAGTTATGTCAATCCCTTTTTCAATCAATAAGTCTTTCGGTCTCTTAGAACCACCAGCCTTAAGAATGCTCTTGTACATTTCAATAAACTCTTCTTTATTGTCAGCATCCTTATACATCTTGTATAAGTTGAAGCTCAATATGTTACCGAAGCTGTATGAGTAGCAGTAGAAAGGTGTGTGGAATATGTGAGGAATTACACTCCATCCATATTTGGCGTTATCAGTTACGTTAACGCTCTCTCCATAATATTCCTTTGTCTTCTCAAGCCAAATAGCGTTGAAGTCCTCGTATGACAACTCTTCTCCATTTAGAGTTCTTGTGTGACATTCTCTTTCAAAGTCAACATACATAACCTGACGGAACATAGTTGAGAAAATATCATCAAGATTCTTCATGATGTAGAATTCAACATCTTCTTCTGGAAGACCTTTAAGCATTTCTTCGAAAACAAATGTCTCATTGAAAATACTTGCTGTCTCCGCAAGAGAAAGAGGTGAGTGATATACAGAACCTTTTTGCTCTTGAGAGTACCATCCGTGAATCGCATGACCAAGCTCGTGAGCCAGTGTCATTATTGAATTGAAGTCTGGTACGTGGTTAAGCATGACAAACGATTCCTTGTCCTTATTGTAAGAAGCGTATGCTCCTCCCATTTTTCCTTTCTTAGGGAAAACAGAAACTCGGCCATCTTCAAAAATCTTTTGAGAATACTCATAAAACTCCTGGTCGAAACCTTTTATCTTATCCATATAGAATTCGTATCCTTCTTCAAAAGAAAAATCAGACTTAGCTTTGCTTTCTATTGGCGCAAATACATCATGCATCTCAAGTTTATCTTTACCCATGATTCTCGCTTTGTTTTTCAAGTGAGCATGATACAAAGAGTATTTTGCCTTAACCGAGTCAAGAAGTGTGTTTACAACATCGTTATCCATTTCTTCTGAAATGTTTCTTGAACTCATTACTCCTTCCATTTTTCTAATGTTCACTGAAGCAACATTTTCCTTACAAACTGATTTGTATAAATTCCCAAGAACTATTTGATGCTCTCCATACTTATCTAAAAGTGCATTCGTAGCTTTCTCTCTTTCCGACTCATCCTTTGACATCCTCATGGCATAAACTTCTGATTTAGTCTTAGGCTCTCCGTCAATAACGAAGTCGAAAGAGTTTGTAAGCTCAGTGTACATGTCATCAAAAATAGAGATTACCTTACCCATTTCAATCAAGTTATTTTCTTGACCCTCTGTAAGGATGTACTTTAAGTTGTCGGCTGAATTGAAAAGGGCGTTCTTGTAATCTGAGAACATTTCCATCTCGCTTCTTTCTATAAATTTAGAATAACCGATATTTTTGTACTCTTCATCAATAAACAAAAGCTTCTGAGAAGCATCTGCCCATATGTTACTTAGTTCTCCAGATTTCTTAATCACTTCTTGGTCTTGTGTGTCAAGCGTGTTAAGATAAGAGTAAAAGTAATGTACTTTTGTTAGATTTTTAAGTAACGTTTCTGAATCGTTCATATACGTTAAAAAATCTTCATCATTTAAAGCAGCGATGTTTCCTTTGTATTTGTCTACAAATAATTCTAAATCACTTAAGTCGCTCTTAATCCCTTCTTCTATCCTCTCGTCCTGGAGTGAATCGTAGTAGTATTTTTTCAAATCCCACTCTGTTTTTACTTTACTCATGTTGTCTAATAATTTTTATCTCAATGCAAATGTATAGCAAATAATTCAATTAAAAAAATTTTGTTCTTATGAAATATTTCAATTATATTTGCAGACAGATAATAGACAACATGAGCGACAACAAGAAGCAGAAAATCACTGGGATTATAGATAAGATAATTTTCCACAACCAAGATAATGGTTATTACATATTAAGCGTATCTCTTCCAAATAACGAAGATGTTACCATAACTGCAAATCACCCTTGTCTTCATGAAGGGGTTACTTACGAGTTTGAAGGAGCGTGGACTGACCATGCTCGATTTGGAAAACAAATGAACTCTAAATCTGTATTTGAAGTTCCACCAAACACTAAAGAGGGACTCAGGGCATATCTTGCATCAAGCTTTTTCCCAGGAATTGGACCAGTAATCGCTGCAAGAATTATCAAACACTTTAAAGATGATGTAATTAAGATATTTAATGAAGACATCGAACAACTTCTTGATGTTCCTGGGGTTTCTCGAAAGAAATTAGAAGCCATTAAAGAATCTTGGGAGGCAAACAATGAAATAAATGACATAATGATGTTCCTTCAGCAATTCGGAATCACAACTGTATATGCTGCTAAGATTTATGCTCACTATGGAAAAGGTTGTGTCGCTCAAATCAAAGAAAGACCATACGAGATTGCGAGAGACATCAAAGGCATAGGTTTTAAATATGCCGATAAGATTGCTCTTGAAGTTGGTATCAAGCCTGATAGTGAAGAGAGAATAAAAGCATGCATCATGCACATCCTTGAGTCTGGAAGTCTTGATGGTCATTGTTACTTGTTAAGTGAGCAAATTACTATTAAGTCAACTGAGTTATTAGGGGTTGACATTAGACCTCAGGTAGAGAACATTCTAAAGTACATGGTTCAAGAAAGAGATATTTTAACAATCTACCTTGATGACCTGGAAAAAGATACAAGATACTACTCTAAAAAGCTTTACTACAACGAGAAAAGATGTGCCAATAGAATAGGAGAGCTTCTTCTTGGAGATGTAAACGCTGTTACCAACGATGCACTTCTTAGAGGTTACAATGGTGTCAAACTTAGCGATGAGCAAATGGCTGGTGTTCATGGTATTATCACAAAAGGAGTTTCAATCCTTACTGGTGGCCCTGGAACTGGTAAGTCTACAATGACAAAAGCTGTAGTTTCTGCTTTGCTAAACATAGGAAAATCCATTGCGCTTGCTGCTCCAACTGGTCGAGCTTCGCAAAGAATGACAGAGGTCATTGGAAGACAGGCAAGCACTGTTCACAGACTTCTTGAAGTTGACCCTATTAACTTCGGGTTTGTTCACAATGAGGAAAATCCTCTTTGGTGTGACTTTCTTATTATTGATGAAAGCTCAATGCTTGACATCAACTTGGCCAGTTCAATTCTTAGAGCAGTTCCAGACGATTGTCAAGTTTTATTTATTGGAGATATGGACCAGCTTCCACCAGTTGGACCTGGAGCATTCTTTAAAGACTTGATTGAAAGTGGTGTAGTACCAACTTTTAAGCTTACTCAAATTTTCAGACAAGGTAAAGAGTCTGAAATCATATCATATGCACATGACATAAACAAAGGGGAGCATCCAAACATAAACTCTCCTCTTACAGAGCCAGGAATATGGAAGGACGGAACTGATTGCATGTTTATTGATTCTGGTATTGGTGACCCAAATAAATCAAAAAATGAATACCCTCAATGGTCTTCTCTTAGGTATGGGATGAACGTGGTTGAAATGACAAAGAACTTGTACATTGAGACCATCAAGAAATATCACAAGACTGCTGACATTCAAATACTTATTCCTATGAAGATTAGCGAGCTTGGAACCATCCGAATAAATGAGATTATCCAAGAGGCTGCCAATCCAAAGACGAGTCGTAAGTCTGAGATAAAAATGAAAGACAGAATCTTTAGAGAAGGAGATAAGGTTATTCATACTGTGAATAATTATGACCTTGAAGTATTCAATGGAGATATTGGGTGGATTGATTACATTGATGAAACCGCAGGAATATGTGACATCAAATTCAATGAAGACAGGGTTGTTAGATACAGAAAAACTAATATGATTGAACTGGAGCTTGCTTATGCAATTACGATTCATAAGAGTCAAGGCTCTGAATTTGAC
>Ga0307377_10003964_pt1 | contig 16395 bp, 21 predicted proteins | sample TR3MG_FD_202535 | JGI IMG/M metagenome (GOLD analysis project Ga0307377, IMG submission 202535) | Soil microbial communities from Risofladan, Vaasa, Finland - TR-3 | ecosystem: Environmental > Terrestrial > Soil > Coastal area > Acid sulfate soil | place: Finland: Risofladan, Vaasa | collected... | reverse complement strand
GTTTTTCGAAGACTTCTCGAACAGGCGGTCATTACGGGTCCGGTTACTCAGACCGATATAATATACGGCTATGACTGGGGTTCTAATTGAATGTTGTTTGAGGTGGAGCTAAGCGGATACCCCCCTTGTACGAATCCCATTCTTTTTCTATCCCATGCTTAATGATCACATCTCTGAAGCGACGAAACGCGCCTTTACCATCAATTGAGTAACACAGCTTATTTCGCAGTTTGTCATCTTCTTGAGAATAACAAAAGTTTTCCATAATCCGATATTCGTTAACTTCTTCCCGATCGGGCAGTTCAACATAATCGCCCCAGTTTTCCACCACGTCCACTGCCTCGCGAATAGCATCCTGCTCCCAGTCCTCATATTCACTAAAATCATCATCTTCTTCGGATTCTTCGGTAATGCTTAAATACTCCATTTGAATTTCGACGATATCACCTGTCTTTTTGTTCAAATAATGGTTCCATCCATCCATGAAGAAATCCAGTCTATCGACAATTTCTTTCAAGCTGACTGGCTTCATATCTTGATCACCTTTTCCTTTCCCTAACTTGCCTGCAACTCTACACAGATCATAACCCACTTAAACCATTTAGAGAATTCTTAAAAGGCAGTTTCGTATTCCCCACCTCACCTAAACACCCACTCCAGCAACATTCTATTAAGGCCGCCGGATGTTTGTACTGCTTTATTGAGAACGTTACTAAAATGGGACTAACTGACTACCCCTTTGAAATATTTTAGTTACAACAGTCGTACCCTTGTGATACTCTTTTCACCGTATTTCTCATTAACTGACCTTGGTGAGAGTTTCATTATCCCTTTGCGGCTCAGAAATAAGATACACTGGCTTCAACCATTTTGCTGACCTCAGCAAAATGGTCGTCAATGTCATATCCAATCAAATATCTTTACGTAATCCTCATATATAAAATACCGGTGCCTTGATTGGTTATTCGCCTGTTTCAATATTCCACAGCCAACCATAGCTTCTACGACTTTTGCCACCGTATTAAAAGAAAAGTTTAATTCATTGGCGACGGATGGTATCTTAATTATGGGATTTTTTTCAATATACTTATACACAAGCATAGCATTCTTTGATGCCTTACCGAGTACCATTATTTTTTCTATATTCATATTTCTTATAGCAATAAAGCTTTCTATCTGTTTTATAGAGTTGTCTGCCGCTACGATTATAGCTTTGATAAAAAATTTCACCCACTGTGCATAGTTTCCGTTGAGCTGTGTGCTTGAAAGCCTATCAAAATATTCAGCCTTATCATGGAAGAGATCATATGACAGTGAGATAACCGGTTTTGATAACACTTTATTTTGCAATAGCATCAACATGGCAAGTATTCTCCCAACTCTGCCATTTCCTTTTTCAAACGGGTGGATTATTTCAAATTGGTAATGAACAAGTGCAGACTTTATGAGTACATCAATGTTGTCGTCTGCTGTCATAAATTTTTCAAAGTCATCTAAAAGCCGATTCCATATCTTCCGGCGCAGTGGGATTGTACTCTTGTATATTTGAGGAAACATAGGGCTTTAGAAAAATTTGCGTTTCTCTAAACTTTCCAATATTCTTGCAGCCGCTATCCTTCAATGCGATGCCTTGTATTTCAGATATTAGTTGATTTGATACTGTTTTCCTCTGAGCGTACTGCATAGCCGTCACGCAGTTTATTATTGCCATCGCATTTTTACTTTTCTCGTTGTTAGAATCAAGGATATCATAAAAAGGTGTAGTTATCCCATCAATTTGGCAGGATAAATGGGCCTCTTTTTTCATGAGCAAGTTTATATATGTGTCAATATCTAGTATGTACCTTGAAATGCCTTCAAGGATACCCAGAAGCCTGTGCGCTTGCGAAATCAGCATCATCATGTGCTCATCCATCGGCAGCACGTTATCTGTCAAGCTGCAAAGTGGTTTAGGAGTAAAAGTATAATAACTCCTTGAATCGTATTTTCTGGATATCTGAAATTCGTAATTTCCTGAATGATTAAACATAAACATGCTCCTAGATCATTTTATAATCATCATAGCATGTTAAATTCATTTTTCAAGATTATATTGAAATATAAATCCCAAATACCGAGGCTTCTTTATAAAAACGTCAATAAATTTAAGCTATTCTATTTATGTCCTCTGTAACTCTCTCGTTAGCCTGTGTCAAGTCTTACATAAAAATAAATGACTTTCTTATGAAATAGATACGAATATTTTCTCTGGCAAGCTTCATGTTAATTCAATCGCAAATATCATTAATATGGATAATGTGCAGTTCACAACGCGACAGAGTTAGTCAGTTATAAACATAATGGGTAGTCAGAATAGTAAAATTCTTTCCAATTGATAATATGTTTGGGGTGTTTATATTGAAAGCAGCGTTTATTCCGTAAATATTAAAATCAAGAACCACGTTTTCTGATTATTTCCCCATTGCTGTTTTTACGGATTGGTAGTCCCATAATCTCTTTCCATCAACAATCTTCTGCATTTTTGCGTGTGTTCCGATGCTCTTTACAGCGTCTGGGCATTTTGTTTTATCAACAGAGGCGGCGTTATAAAGCACGACAATGCTCATTTTGCCATCATTATATGCTTCAACAGCTCACGATTCATTGACCGTGTTAACGGGGTAGATTATGGTAATCGTTGTCGAACCACTCACATGGTCAAACTGGGAGACGTTTGAGGTAATCGTTAACTTAGGACCGAAGCTTTTCGTATTGGGATTGTAGCAGCTGTTGGTGGCATCGAGATTCTCCCCATCGGCATCAAGGAGGATAATAATTTGTTCATTGGCCCTAATAGGATAATTATCTGGAAGCTCACGGTCATCACCCCAATTGAACTTTTGGACTACATTTCCACATGAGTTATCTACAATCACGTAATATCTCATTTCTTAACCCTCCATTTACCAAAGAAATACTGTTCCATTCCAAGTATTTGACCCAGTGCTGTAGTTGGTAATACTCATTTGGGTTGTTGAAGTGAAAGAATAAGTCAATTGAAGGTTACCCATCGTACCCGAGAGTGCTACAATTGGATACTGATGGCCCAAGTTGTGAGTCACAACAGCGCTTGTTCCAGGAGCAATTGCCAGAGACGTACTATAGTTTGCCCCTATCCCATTGATGAGCCAGGTACTTTGACCACTGGGAACATACAACCCCCCATAGCACCGTAAATAAGCTTGAACATCGATCGCACCACCAGCTAGGAAAACCTTCCACATTGGATTGCCGTTTTTATCCTTTACTGTCCAATACGTTCCACTTTGAATTTGAGCAGGGTTAATCGGGACTAAATCGCCAAATTCCGTCATACCTACGCCCTGGACATTAGACGAAGCAAGTATTACTGGCGTTGGTGGATCGCTAACATTATTCAGGTTATTTAAATACACCGTACCGACGGATAAAGACGATGGCAACGTGTCCGTCACACTCGAAACTTGGGCCAAAGCTTGTTCAATTTTATTCAAGTTGTTGGCCGATACAGGAGTTACCCCATCCTGCCAATTTGTAGGCGTATAGATTGTACTCAAGACTGTACCACCTCCACCGTCCAAACCACCGTTAAGCTGTTTGTATTATCCTTTAAGATATTGACCACTTGTGCAACTAACTCTGTGCCGCTTCCAAGGCTTGTTGTAGCACCATTGCCATAGAGGGATAGGTCAACAATGGTTCCATTCCCCTCTGCTTCGCTAAGCCAGAAGGTAAACTGCTTTTTCTGTGAGCTTATAACCGCTGTGCTAGTCGGTATCTTTCTAAAAAACTCCCCTGACGCATTTTTTAGCGTTATTACCGTTATGGTATTTAACGTAGCGGTAAGCACTGAATTAAGCGCCAGGGTATTTGCAGCGTTTGTAATCAAGCCATCACCGCCTAAATCCTCAAATTTGAGTTACAGTAAGTTCCAGGTCCGCAAATAGGGTATTGATGCAGCTGCCACGTCAGGCCGTCATCCACCAAGGCAGGTGTCGATATATTATCAGCAAAGGCGGAATATTTCTCAATTGGGCCATTAGTATCGTTGTAAACGGTTTGCTCCAACTGCGTCAACCGATTGTTCATGTCCTTAAGAATGCTAACCGCATCCCTGGCAGGGCTTTCTAGTTGGAGAGTCATATTTACCAGCCCTGCGCCTTTAACTGAATCACACTGCACTTCATAAATCTGCATATATTCATTTACATTCAAGTCAGGTATCTCAATTAGTACTAACTCGCCGGGTCTGAATACCCCAGCCATCGGTTGAATACTACCCGTTGTGACGGGGTCTGAATATTGGGCAAGGTACTGTAAACCCTGCTCTTGCCAGAGTGTTGTCGCCCGTAGTAACCTTGTAGACATCTTCAAATACTCCATATTTTGCTTGGGATGCTAAGTCTTCAAGCAAGAGCTTAATCGGATACGTATAGCTGTAGGTAATAGTACCGCTTCCAGTGGTACAAAGATCGGGAACAAGTACTTTTTGGTTTGTATTAAGCAGGAAGTCCATTGTGCCAGCTTTATCCTTGTTCTGGATGCCCACAGTCTTAGCCACACCGCCAATTGTCACGGTTACGTCTGTCCCAGCGGCAGCCACAGGGGTATAAAAAAGTGGTATTGGTGTTGTACCACTGGCCGTTATGCTTTGCGCAAAAGGATCTGAGGTGGCGTTACCGCCTTTCACCCAGAGCCTATTCACAAGCTTACTTGCGTCCGGCGTAAAGGTGGCTGTCCCTTTCTTATAATTACCGTTCACTTGGCTTAAGACTATTGGATTTATCCTTGTGGCCCGATCAAAGAAATTAACGTCAAGGTTTTCATCGATAAACCAGTCGTACGAAGATATCTGACAATGTTGAGTCATGGCATCCCAAAGGTAAGCTTCTGCAAAGCCTATTGTTATGACTGTGCTACAGGCCTGTACATTATTGCAGGTTGCCCAAGGGGCGTACTTGGTGAAGAGATCGATCACAATATCACTGATAGCTACATTGGTATAGCTTTCCGTGACGACAATTTTCTGCGTTCTGGCCGTATAAGTTGTGCCATCCAGTTCAAGAGTTCGCAGTACCCCGCTTAACGTTTTGGGCGGCTTTACTACCCACCCTCTGAACACATTGCCAGCTTGGGTTATCTGCACATCGGACCCTACGGGGAAAGCATCGATAAGGGAATTGTTAAGTGCAGGCAATTGTAAGGTGAACGAACCAGCCTTGTCCGTCGAGGATAGCTTTGTAAGACATCGCTCGAAAACCTTTATTTCCTGCGGCTGCCCACCGGGTGGGGTGACGAGAATTTGCGTAGACACTAGAACGCCCCCCCTGTGCCAAGGCCGTATACCTTACCTATCTCTTTGCTGACAATCTTGGCAAATTCACTCATCCCACTAGAACCAACGATGGTGCCTTGATTGATTATGGTTATCCCGCCACCTGTGGCATAACTGCCAGTGGTTGAGCCGGATGCTTGCACACCAATACTCATATCCGTAGCTAGGCCGCCGATTGCGTTTTTCACTAGATTCTTGTTCTTCTCTATCCCTGCCGCAAGCCCGCCCATAAAGTCCGGCATCCACGATTCATAATCAGCCAGAGGCCCTTTGTCCGGTGTGGAAAAATGGAGGTATGACTTGATTGTAGTAGCCACATTTTTGACTGCGTTGGTGACCCCTCCGATCATGCCAGTTATGCCATCGATTAATCCTTGAATGAAATCTTTACCCCATTGAACGGCATCACTCGCCATATCGCCAAACAAGCCTTTAATATCGCCCCAGAGGTTTTTAAAGATGGATAACATGTCAGTCCAGGCTTTTGACCAGTGGCCAGTTAACACATCCAGGGCTACCTTAAAGATTCCAGATATGAGATCCCAGTATGTTTTTATAAGATCTCTTATGCCATCCCAAACCAATTTGAAAGTTTCTTTGATTACGTTCCAAGCATCATGCCAGGCTCCTTTAATAAGTCCTAATGCAGCAGAGATAACGAGGTATAACCCTGCAACAGCAGGAACCAAGACGACTTTTATTACGTCCCATACTTCCACGAATAACTGCTTGAGTTCCGGCCAAATCTCTTTCCAGAAAGCCGCTATCTTGTTAATTCCGTTGGTTATGGTTGGCCCAATATAACCCCAAGCATCATTCACGGATGTTTTTATGCCAGTCCAAACCTCGCTGAATACAGTTTCTATGGTTTTGGTTGCGGTTTTAACAGCATCCCACGCTTTAGTTATCGTGGTCTTGAGGCCCGGAAAAGCCTTATTGATGCTCTGCCATAGCTCTTGTGCTTTGGCTTTGATGGTGTCCCAATTCTTGTAGAGAAGCACACCGACTGTCACCAAGCCAGCTATAGCAGCAATTGTTATACCAATCGGGCCTGTTAGTACTTCAATAATGCCACCTGCCTCACCAATTGCGATACTGGCTTTAGAAAAAACACCTGCTATAAGGCCGACATTCTTGATCAGGCTACCGATGACTACTAGAACCGGCCCGAGGGCGGCGGCAACAAGACCGATTTTTACGATCATTTCCTGTTGTACTGGAGAAAGATTTTTGAATTTGTCAGCAAGCTTTTCTATTGCCCCTGCTACTTTTTCAGCAATGGGCGTTAAAGCATCACCCAACTGGATTCCGGCGTTTTTAATATCATTAAACGCTTTCTTTAATTTGACGCCACTTGTGTCTTGCACTTTAGCAAACGCCGCGTCGGTAGCACCTACCGTATTGTTCATTTGGCCGAGAATGTCCTTGAAGTCAGAGCTTCCTTTCCCGGCCAATGTCATAACAGCAGTTAAAGCTCGAACATTCCCAAAGAGCTTAGACATCGCTTCACCGCTGCCACCAGTCTTTTGCTTTACTTCTTCGAGAAATTGTGCCCAACCAACCGATTTTAGGTGTGCTGCGCTGAAATTTAGTCCAAGTGTCTTTGCTTCCTTGGATGCCTCTGATGAAGGTTTAAGTATTGCACTGTATGCACCTTTTAAGCCGGTGACGGCCTCATCTGTTTTTATGCCGTTCTTGGTGAGCTCTGCTAAACTTGCAAACAGTTCCTTCGTACCAACATTAACGGAGGCAGCGATCGGGATAACGTTACCAAGGCTCTGCCCAAGCTCACCCACCGTGGTTTTACCTAAATTTTGAGTCGTGATTAGTTGGTCAGATATCGTAGCGGCCTCACTAGCCTTAAGCCCGTAAGCATTTACCGCTGTTGACAGTACATCAACTGCGGTCGTGGTGTCCGTAAATCCACCTTTCGCGAGCTTTACTGAATCACCCATGAATTTCACGGAGTCCGCCGTTTTCACACCAGCTGAAATCGTTTGATACAATGCCTCGTTCAGATCATCTGTACTTGCCCCAGTTTGGTTAGACACGTCTAGTACACCCTGCTTAAGCTTATCGAGGGAAACAGTAGTCGTGTCGGCGATTGTTGCAACTTTAGCCATACCTTCTTCGAAGTCAATCGCTACCTTTTCTGCCGCTGTGCCTATCACAACCAGTGGGGCGGTGACCGTCGTGCTTAAGCTTTTACCGATGCTAGACATGCTTTTTCCGACCGAATACATCCTTGTGCCGATTGAACTGAGCGTATCGCCAAGACTTGTCCACCTGCTACTTTGTATGTCAATCTGTCGATTGGTATTGGTTAACTCAGTTTGCATCGTTGAGAGCGCTGCTTGAGCAAGGTTGAGTTTCACCTGTAGATTTTGAGTTGCTGCTGCGTCTGCACCTTTTGTCTCAACGGACTTATTAAATGCGTCATTAAGGGCCGCAACCTTTTGTTTTTGGAGTTCAATCTGCTGGCTTAAGCTATCGGCTTTGAGTCTAAGCTGGTCTGAACTATTGCCAAAGCCGCCCAGTCCAGCTGAAGCGGCTTTAAAGCCTGATTGCACGACAGCCAGTTGCTTGTTAATACCTGAGATTCCGTTCTGGAATCCGGTGCTATCAAGAGAAATGCGAACAGCTAAATTACCAACTTCCTGCTCGGCCATTCTCATCACCTACCTTTATAAAACCTGGTCGATATAGACACTTTGTTCCTTGTCCTTCGTTGTGGCTTTATAAATCAGCAAATCCATATAGTAGAAGAAATCCATCCCGTCAATCGATTGCAGCGTCCAACCCTGCTCTATCAATTGGAGATAGATTTCTTTCATAAAATCCGACGGGGACATAGTGTCATTATCTATGCCCCCGTCTGTCCGTTTGGGAATTGTTCCAGTTTGGCTCCCACAGAGCCAACGACATTGTTGAGACAGTCCATTATAATAGGAAGCAATTTATTAGCCTCTAATCCGTCATAAACGTCATCAATCGAAAACTGGCCGCCGTATAGATCGACCACGAAGCCGACGAGGTTGTCAAACTCTACTGCTGTCAGATTCTTAAAGTTGGTTTTTTCGGTCATCTCAATGGCTTTGCGAACCATCCTGGCTTTCGGTGCAGGTGCGATGTAGGTCTTGTCGTTCAGCACAATCTCCATGTTATTCCTCCTCTACAACTACATTAAGTTGTCGTGAATTTCCCGACTTGCGGCTGGGCCAGTCCATTTCCGGCTAGGTCTTTCACTCCCGAACAAATGGCCCTATACACTGTTGTCGCTGCTAAGTTGGATGTCGGTGTAAATGTCACGGTTAAGCCATCGGTACTCTGAGATAATGCTCCTGTAACAAGCGATCCATCAGTATCGTCTACGAGGAAGAAGTTATCACCAATCACGCTGCCTCCATCAATCGCTTCACTGAATACCCAGTCAAAGGTGGTTGTAGCAGAGACGCCGGTTGCATCATTCGCTGGCGTCGTGCTGGAAAGTGTCGGAGCTGTGCTATCCCCTCCCGGGATTGTGACGGTATTGAACCAGGTGGTCTCAAGATCCGCTGGGCAGTTCGGGTCGGTGGTGTCAATGTGGTATTCCCACATTAAGTTATTTTTTGTTGTCTGGAAGGTTGCCTTGACTTTGGGGGCTTGGAATTTCACCTTGCCTTGCTGTCCTTCGAGATTGTCCTCCGGCAGTTGGAAGGCCCCTTTGTAAAGAATGCCGTAGCGATGGCCGCCATTACGCAGCGTTGCTTTGTAGAGCACCGCGACGTAAGGAGCAATATCACTTCCGGCGGCATAGACTCCGCCCCCTGAAGCCACCGTCTGGCCTAGTAATTCGGCTCGTTGAGCACTGGTCAGATCAGCCACATCGATTTCGACGTCCACACTGTCTAGGGTTGTCGCTTGATCCCAAAGCATATTTTCCGCATAGAGTTTTTCGGTGTTCTGTTTGGGTTTAATCGTCAAGGTTTGAATACCGGAATAATACTTAGGGGTGTTGTAGGTGAGTCCCGTGCTGTCGTCTTTGGTCTGTACCGCGACGTAGAGCTTTTCTATTCCAATAATCGGCATCCTATCATCTCCTTTAATCTACATAAGAAAATCGCATGGCCCGGTGATAAATCTTAGTATCAGGTTCATACGGCAGATCTTGCGCCATGGTGCGAATAAAACCTGCGGCTTCCATGGCATTTTTTACTTGGGTTGTAAGCGTTAGATAATCTCCTTTGGACCAAATATCCACCTGATAATAAAAGCCGGTGGCGATTTCCGCATTCTCAGCCCAAACTTCACCTTGCTCGTTATAACAAAAGAAGGTGATATAGGTTAGCGCGGACCCGGAATAATTCCGAAACGACACTGGTACGCCAAGCGGTTGTAAGGCGCTGACTAGGGTATCGTTGATCACAGTCCTAATGCCTCCCTTATCTTCTGCTTCATGATTTCTATGACCTCTTGTTGCTTGTGCTCATAGGGGGGTTGAACGAAGGGCTCAGCTTGCATTTTGGCTGTTCCCCACTCAAGGAACTTTGCCCGCCAGTTCGTTGCTTTGCCTGGGCCGACCTCGACATATTTGACTCCATCCTTAGTTTTAACACCGGATACTTGGATATCATCACGGATGTGGATGTGTTCGAGCGAACTGACATGCACTAGGCTTTTCATTTCATCGGCCACTGGCTCTGCGGCGGCCTTGAGTGCTTGGTTTTCAACTCGGCTAGCCTTAACACTTACCTGTTCTAGTCGGGTTAGTAACGCATCCAATCCCTCAAGCTCCAGCTCAGCCGCCATTCTCTAACACCTGCCTAGTGTGAATTTCCAGCCAACACCTGCGCCCATCGAGATCCACTGGGGGGACTTTGATTTCATAAGTATCGGTTAGGTGGACAAGGCGCATGCCTGCTTTAATACCGATACGATAGCGGGTTGTGAATAGCACATCGGTTTCGGTCTGGGCAGCGGCGGCCTGGTAAAATAAACGTCCGGCTAACCCGCTTTTTTCGGCGTAAAGTGTCATAAGTTCTTGCCAAGTTTCTAGCGGTGTACCGTTGGCATCTGTCTGGTCCATGGCGGCGTTGTACTGGATCGTGATTTTATGCCTTAACAACCCTGGATTCATAACTACACCCCCTTAGATCGGCGTGATTCGCTCCAGCCCGAGCAAGGCTGAAACAACAAAGGCTATCTCCTGCGGCGCTTTTCTCATATCGCTTAAGATGGTTCGATTCTCATACCAGTGACTCACCAGTAGTCTCATGGCTTGCCTGACTTTTTCCGGCACACGATCCGCCTTATCGCCGTAACCACACGTAAAATCGATAACCACGGCATCTAGTGGGAATGGCACAAACGGAGGCCAGGGCTGGGCATAGGGAGGAGATATCCTTCCCATGATCCCGCGCGTGCTGACAACATACTGGGTGGTTTCGGTAAGCGTTGTTACGACCCCAGCTGAGTTCTTATATGAAACAGAATTAATGGTTTGCAAGCTACCGCGTGGAATATCTATCACGTAGCTGGGCCAGTAGTCGAAGCTCATTTGCCAAGTCTGGGTGATGTAGGCGCGGTTTTGAAACCCTTCACAATATCCTCTGGCCGCTGTAATTAAAGCGCTGAGGTAATCGTCTTCTGAAGTATCTGTCAGATCATCGAGCCGCAGATACTCCCTGACTTCCTGAACTGTCAAAGGTTCAACCGCCGGAGGTGTCGTTAAAACTAACTTCATGACACCACCCTTTCAGGAGACGGTAAGGCGCCTCCTATGTTCATCAATTTTGTCAGTGGATCTGAGCTAAACTATGTTTAGCTCAGGGTAATCCATTTAATCTGTAATGTCCGTCGGTGGTGTCGAGCCACCAAAACGCAGATCCCCAAGGATATACTCAGCGGCGGTAATATTGGTCGGATCTGAGGCAGCGGTTTTTACGGTAATGCAGCTAAAACCGTTTGTAACGTCCAAGTGAGCTGGGTTAATCTGAAAGACCACTAATTTGGGGGCGATGGCAGCCGAGGTGGTGAAGGCTACATCGTCGGCCTGCCGAACCAACAAATCGGAGGCAACACAATCTTGGTCTGCCCAAATTTGCACTGGATTGGTTAGAGCTTTACTGCCCGTGCCTTCAACGTCCGTGGATTGTTCAATCGTTATTGTCACGGTCGCAGCTGCTGCCTGGTTTATATGGGCTAACACATAGCACGCTTCAGCGTCCCGCATAGATACATAAGTCCCAGTAATGGCTCCACCGGCTTGTGGGGGAATTGCCTCGATTGGTTTATCTTTTTCTGGAATATTACTCATAGATTTATACCTCCATTATTACTATCTGGATTGTAGGGCTACAAACGGGCTCAGGGAGTTAGAACCCTTAAACGGAATTAAGGGGGTGTTCCAAACTGGTTGTCCATCAACTCGATAAATGAACCTAAAGCAATTTTCATCGTATAGAAATCTGACATGAATAGACGATGCTGCACTGATCCCACCCTTGTCGATGATGAGGTATTGCGACAAATCAGCAAGTATGATGTCCCCAGTTGTACCGAGGGTTTGGCATTGCTCCAGAGGAATCACTGGCCGACCATAAAGGGTACTGTAGGGAGAACCGGAAATACCCCCCGCAGGCATATACACCGGGATACCGCCCGTACCAACCGATAAAGCCATCGTGTAGAGTTGAGGTTCGATGTCTTGGTTGATGTACCACACGGCGTTTTGACGGGATTTTCCCCAGCACCGGGACCACATAGTCACAATATTTTGAATGTTGACAGTCCCTGCAGTTTGACTACCTACTTTGGGTACGGTCACTAAGGATTTGCTGCTTATAATGCCTAAAGGCATACCGGCTCCCGTACCGTTGACAATGGCATCGTCCATTTTGAAGCCGAACTCTTCTGCAAATCCCTAACTTATCACAGCTTCCAAGGAAGTCGCATCGAGCAGAAGTTCATCCGTGGCGTAACAAAGCCCGGTCAATTTATGAAGGTTGAGTTCCATTTGCCGAAACTTTGGTTTGCTGCCAATAAGCCCATCGGCCTCTCCTTCCCAGTACGCTTGAATACCACCCCAACGTGAACCGTTTGCCCGACTGCTTTCATCGATGGCATTGATTCTAAGCCCTGTTGAGTTCGTACTGAGAGGCACTTTGTTACAACGGCTGGTGAGCACCCCAGTCTCATATGCTCGCTTTAAGATCTCCTTAGAAAAATCATCGTCGACCAAAAAACCACCGTCGCTACCCACATTTTCATTAAGACCTGCAGCAGCTTTAATGGATAACCGATTGTCCACGGAGCCACCTGGCTTGGCAGCTTCGATCACGGCACGGAGTTGTTCACCGAAATTGGAGAATTTCTCATGCTTGGCCTTTGGCTCGGGGTACAAGGGTTGGTTTATCGGATGGGTTAGGTCTTTTTGCCGCGCTTCCAGCTCCGTAGCTGCCTTGAGGGTGTTTTCCAAATTGACAATTTCCGCTTGCAGGGCTTCAAACCCAGCTTGTTGTTCGGTGGTAAATCCTGTCCCGGATGACATGGCCGCATTTAAAAGTGCTTGCTGCGCATCCAGTTTTCCTCTAAGTAATGCTCTAAAATCCATGAACTAATCGCCTCCTGTTTAAATTTAATTGGGATTAATATATGCCCACACCAAGTAGGCCAACGTCCTCTCCGTCATCACCGATATCCCCGTCATCACCGGAGCCATCATCACTGTTATCCATTTGAGCCAGGACTTCAGTCAAACAATCCATGGCCTGCCGGATCAGTGTTTCGTTGGCGGAAGATAACGTTCGGTCTGCGCCCAGAACCTCGGGCAAAATATTAGGCAGTGGTTCAGCTACTACGCTGACCACTGCCTGGTTGATGGGCTGTTTATTGGGTTCTACGGTATGCTGCTCCTTGGGTGGATCGTTGACCAGTGGTTCTGTTTCTAAACTGGCCAATGCCTGTTTCGGCGGGTTACGGAATCTACTCAGATCAAATGACAAACCGTTCATGGTTAAGTAATCCTTGTTCATCGATGCTGCAATTTGCTTACTCTCTTCGATCACATCAGCAAAACCCAAGGTCACGGTTTCCTCAGCGGTTAACCAGGTTTCGGCGTTGACCATTTCAGTGATCTTTTCCGGCTCCAAACCTGTTTTGTCTTGGTAGGTTGTCAGGATGCTCTGGTCGATTTTGTCCATGTCATCCGCCAGTTTCCTCAGATCATTGGCGTTGCCGATGGCCATGGTCCAGGCTTTATGGATCATCAGCATCGCATTTTTGGGCATATAAACAGTGTCGCCAGCCATTGCTATTACTGAGGCAATGCTGGCGGCTAGGCCATCGATATACACATTTTTCTGAGCCGGATGTCGTTTGAGCATGGAGTAGATGGCAAGGCCTGCAAACACATCCCCGCCACCACTGTTGATGTAGATGTTGAGGACAGAAATGTCACCAAGGCCCTTCAAATCCTGTGCAAAGGCTGAAGGCGTGACTTCATCTCCCCACCAAGTTGAGCTCGATATATCTCCATAAAGCAAAAGCTCTCCGTCGGTGGGTGCATCAAGCTTCGCCCTAAATTCCCAAAACTTTTACAATATCTCACCTCCCCCATCTCTTGATAATTCAAGCTGTTTCGTTCCATCTCGAATCTTGTATACTAACTTATTCGTGGTGAAGTCCCTGGTTATGGTCACTTTCGACCACTCGTAAGGATATAACCCCACGAGATCGCCATATTTGTTGACTAACTTTTGACTGACTGAGTTGCCGCCCAGGTTCAGAGAAACCATGCAAGTTTCTTTGAAATTGAACGGTGACATTTCCTCGTTTGGTTGGTTATGCAGAATATCATAGACTGCTAAATCGTTTCTAGTTTCGCGGTCTCCATTTTCCTTCTTCCTATAAAGCATGACTGGTGTACCCGCCAAAGCTTCCGCAAGGACCCGTACACAAGCAAAAACAGCCGTGTACTTCATGGCTGTCCTGGCATCCACTTGGCCCGCATAGTTTGAGTCGGATACGTCTTCGCCTGAGAGAAATCGTTGAATGTAATCATCGAAGCCTTGACCGAAGAAAAATTTAGCACGCTGGAAAAATTTCATTTGTTATCACCCCCCTCCCACTTGCTAAAAATGCCCATACCATTTGGTACAGGCAATCAAAATTATTTAGTTTCTATAAAATTTCCATTTGCAATAACAACCAGAATAGTTATTTCTTTTAGGTATTAGTATAAGACATATCCGCGTGTTACAGTAGCTTACTGCCTTTACCGATCACCTTAGTCCCATAAATCCTATCAGTACCCCGCAGACATAAAAAGGAAGAGCTACCTGCGTCAGACTTCCTCTGGGCAATTGAGTTATAGAATTATATTTTGAGAACTATTTCGCATATAATACTTTTAGTAATTTGTTTCGAACCTATATCGTTGGATCTTTATTAATACACATTAGTAGGATAACTGGAAGTTCACTAAATGTGAGTTTAACGAACCAAATAATATTATTGGCAACGTGTCATAACGTTAATAACATATACTTAAAGAGTAAAATAAAGGTAACCCTACCATTAGTGTCTAATAAATAAGGAAGAATGGAGGGATTAAAAAATGGGTAATCAATTGGAGGTTTCAGTTGACTTAACGAATCAGAAGGTTCAATTTACTGGGGTAGCAAGAGCAAATCCAGCAATTATTATTGACTGCCTACCCCCTCTAGGAGATGGACAAGGTTATACGCCGCTTGAATTGCTACTAATAAGTCTAGCCTCGTGTAGTGGAACTACGGTTTTGACGTTGCTTAGAAAGATGAGAAAGAACATCTCTGGGCTTAAGGTTAACGCAAAAGGTATAAGGCGAGAGCAACCCCCAACTTCATTTCAAAAGATTACTCTTGAATTTGTAATAAGTTCTGAGGATGTTCAAAGTTCAGAAGTGGAGAAGGCAATTAAGCTTACCGAAGAAACATACTGTCCTGTATGGACCATGTTGAAGAATAACGTTGAGGTTATTCCAGAATTTCGCATTGTCACTCAATAACGGTTATATTATGAATCGTCAAATCATTTAAACTACCAACTATGGCACCTGTATCATTATTGTGAATGCTGGTGCTATTGCATAACGCCCACAATGCCAAATAATTTTCTTCTTTCCGTATTAAAGTACGGTAACTTAGCTTCGCTAAAGACCCATATTTTGAACGTATCTTTGAAACTTCTAACTTTCAGTTATTCTTATGCTGTGACGCATTTGTAGGAAAATACGTCATAAATATAATTTTAGAGGTGATAGACTATGATACTTAGAGATGCAAATAAGGAAGATTTACTTGCAATTGCGAAGGTTCAAGTCGACAGTAATCGTTCTTCTTATATAGGAATTATGCCAGAAGGTTATTTGAATAATCTGTCATATGGAAGTAAAGCAAGTGAGTGGGATGAGAAGCTATTTAACGAGAAGAGTACACAATTTATGTATGTGGTAGAAACTGGTAACGGGAATATTGTTGCTTTTGCTTCAGCTAGTTTAGTTAGAACTAATGACTTATTTGAAAGAGAACTTTATTCAATATATATATTAAAGGAATTTCAACGTAAAGGTATAGGTAGGTTACTTATCAAAGCAATAATCACAAAATTTACTGAAAGCAATATTAGGTCTATGATTCTTTGGACACTTCAAGATAACCCTTCACGTTTATTTTATAAGCGTTTGGGAGGTAAGGTAGTTGACAAGCGGATTATAGATAGGGGAGGAAAAGAACTTCAACAAATTGCATATGCTTGGGAAGATATAACTTGTATATTTCAAAGTGAAATTATTACGCATCATTCTTAGTATGCGCAACATGTGCTTTTAACAGAGGTAACGGGACACCGCCCGTGGTGGTCTATAGTTTCGCTGAGCGTGTAATTTGGTATAATAATATAAGGGGGGTAGTCGGTTAGCTCCACCTCATTCTACACTTGAAGTGTTACCCCAATCGTAGCCATTTGTCACATCGTCCTCAGTAGTCGGTCCAGTGACGACCGCCTGTTCAAGAAGTCGTCGGAAC
>Ga0307377_10003963_pt1 | contig 16396 bp, 11 predicted proteins | sample TR3MG_FD_202535 | JGI IMG/M metagenome (GOLD analysis project Ga0307377, IMG submission 202535) | Soil microbial communities from Risofladan, Vaasa, Finland - TR-3 | ecosystem: Environmental > Terrestrial > Soil > Coastal area > Acid sulfate soil | place: Finland: Risofladan, Vaasa | collected... | reverse complement strand
AGCCCGCGGTTAAGCCAATCCGCTTGTTCGACGGAGGCGGGCTTTACCTCGAAGTTGCCCCCAGCGGAGGCAAGTGGTGGCGTCTCAAATACCGCTTTGGCGGCAAGGAAAAGCGCCTATCGCTGGGGGTCTATCCCGACATCGGATTGAAAGACGCAAGAGGCCGACGCGACGAGGCCCGTAGGCTGTTGGGGGAAAGCATTGACCCCGGCGAACACCGGAAGGCCACCAAGGACGAGCGGGCGGATCGAGCGACCAACAGTTTCGAGGCGGTCGGCCGCGAGTGGTTCGCCAAGCATAGCCCGACCTGGGCCAAGAGCCACGCCGACAAGATCATTCGCCGCCTGGAGCGGGATATCTTCCCCTGGCTGGGCGGTCGGCCCATCGCCGAAATCAATGCCCCTGAACTGCTACGCGCACTGCGCCGTATCGAAGACCGCGGCGTGATCGAGACAGCGCACCGTGCCCTGCAAAACTGCGGGCAGGTGTTCCGCTATGCGGTGGCCACCGGGCGCGCCCAACGTGATCCGTCTGGCGATCTGCGCGGCGCGCTGCCGCCAGTAAAGGGCAAGAACTTCGCTGCGATTACCGATCCGGCCGGCGTCGCCAAACTGCTGCGCTCGTTCGACGGCTTCAAAGGAAGTCATGTTGTCCTCTGTGCCCTCCGCCTGTCGCCATTGGTATTCGTGCGTCCTGGCGAACTGCGCAAGGCCAGATGGGAGGACATCGACCTGGACGGCGGCGAGTGGTGCTACCACATCACCAAAACCGATACGCCGCACATCGTCCCGCTGGCTTCGCAAGCCGTGGCGATACTGCGTGACCTGCACCTCCTCACCGGCCATCGTCCCTACGTCTTTGCTGGACGCACCCCGAATATGCCCATGTCGGAAAACACGGTGAACGCGGCTCTGCGTCGGCTTGGTTATAACACCCAGAAAGAAATGACCGGGCACGGTTTCCGGGCAATGGCGCGAACCATTCTGCACGAACAACTGCACGTCGCACCCGAAGTGATCGAGCATCAACTAGCGCACCAGGTGCCTGACACTCTTGGGACTGCTTACAACCGAACGAAATTCCTGAGCGAACGCCGCACCATGATGCAGGAATGGGCCGACTACTTGGATAAGATCAAGGCCGGCGCGGACGTGATAGCGCTTAGAGGCCACACCGGTTGAGTTGCCGCACAGCGCGGTTTTATCTCAAACATGATCAGATTGCGACTATTCAAGTGAATGGTGCGCGAAGATCCACCGATGCTCAAATTCCGCAATACCTTTCGAGACTCGGCTGCCGAACTCACCACCCGAGGAAAGTCGTGGAGAGGGTGCCAAAGTCATGAAGGCGGGGCGTGTCGAATTATCGTTCCCGGCCGTAGCTGTCTTTCGCGTTTCAGCCGAAAATGACGGCAATGCAATGGGAAGCAGACAGACGCAGATCTCCGGTTGGGCACCTACCGTCCATCCGATCAGGCTGCGTCTAGATGCTCACTCGCGAAAAAAAAGAATCGGCTGTAACATGCTGTTCGGGAGACAGTATGGCTAGAACATTTAAAGAATTCGAGGCCGAACGTGACATCAGGGCCGTAAAAGCATGAGCACCGATTGGGAGGATATAAAAAAACCAGCCGGGCCGACGACCGCAATCACCGCAGCGCTAGTGACGCATGGGCCCGTCATCCCACCACAGCAGCGGCTCCTCACCTACTCGCCGGACCAGTGGGAGGATTTCGTGCATGAGTGGGCATACTATTGTCTCAAGAAGTCGTACAAACAGGTTCAACGCTTCTCGGGTGCCGGTGATCATGGGATCGACGTGGCCGGGTTCGCGGACGCCAAGCAACTGAACGGTGTTTGGGATAACTACCAGTGCAAGCACTACGACCGTGCGCTGATGCCCAGTGATGTCTGGGTTGAGTTCGGCAAGATCATTTGGTACTCGTTCAACGGCAAGTACACAGTGCCGAGGCGCTACTACTTCGTTTCACCTTGGGGCGTAGGCACCAAGCTAAATCTATTACTGGCGAATACCGACAAGCTTCGAGATGAGCTGATCGCAAACTGGGATAAGCACGTCAAGAGTGCAATCACCAGCACGCAGGAAGTGCCGCTCGACGCAACACTACGGGCTTACGTCAATGCCTTCAACTTCACGATTTTTGAGGCTAAGACTGCGCTTCAGCTCGTTGACGACCACAGTGCGACACCCAGGCACGCAGCGCGTTTCGGAGGTGGGCTGCCGGCCCGGCCCGCAACCGCCAAGCCGCCCGCAAAAGTCGCGCCTGCGGAAAGCCGCTATGTGAGTCAGTTGCTTGGCGCCTATGGCGAGCATACGGGCACGCCAGTGTCAGCGCCTTCGGCGCTATCGGTGCCGAAGCTCAAGGACCACTTCCGTCGCCAGCGTGAGGCTTTCTATCACGCCGAGACGCTCCGGGTCTTTGCTCGCGACAAGGTGCCGGAGGGGACATTTGAGTCGCTTCAGAACGACATCTTCGATGGCGTCATCGATACGCACGACGGGACCCACGCGGACGGCTACGAAAAGGTGTGTGCAGTTACGAAGGCTGCCCGCGAGCTGCAGATCACAGCCAATGCACTAATCTCTTGCACGGATCCGAAGGACCGTAACGGCATCTGCCACCAGCTTGTAAACGAGGAGCGCTTGCGGTGGACGAAGTGATGAACCAAGAGCGGAAGCCCGCCACCTTTAACGGTCCGCTTGAGGCCGGAATTCGTGCTGTTTCAATCCTTGGCGCAGCCTATCCCCAGTCATACGACCTCCAGCGGCTGGTTGCCTTCGACTATCTCCTCGTGCACACCGCTGACGTTGGCGGCCCGGAGAGCCTTCATCCGCCGACGCCTACGCACTCGGCTGAATTGTTGGTGCGACGCAAACTCGTCGAGCACGCCTTACTATTGATGATGACCCGCGAGCTTGTACAGCGTGAGGCCACAAACGAAGGCATCAAATACAGCGCGGGCGAGAACGCCGCGACATTCCTAGACACTGTGTCCTCAACTTACCTACGGGCGCTCAAGTATCGCGCTGGCTGGCTGGTTAGTGCACTCGGTAGCCATACTGATCAGGAATTCAAGGGTATCATGCGAAAGTTCTTCGATGACTGGGTTGAGGAGTTCCAGCATGTTGAGCGCAGCTTGGGGGGTGACGCATGACGCAAGCGACGCACGGCTTCCGTCTCTGCTTTCTCGGCTTCTTCGGACCGCAGAAACCGCCCGCAACAGTGATCTTCGGTCCCGGCTTGAACATTCTCTACGGTGCATCTAACGCTGGCAAGTCGTTTATCGTTGAGGCCATTGACTTTATGCTTGGCGGCGGACAAGCGCTGCGCGACATCCCTGAACGGGTCGGCTACGACCGTGTCCTGCTAGGCATTGAGACTCTTGGGGGCGATACCTTCACGGTTTGGCGCAGCATAGACGGTGGCGGCTTCCGGCTTTATGAGGGTCTGCACGAAGCACCGCCTGCTGACGATGTGCAGCATAAGGTTCTCGGCGAACTGCACAGCGACAAGAGTGACGCGAACCTGTCGTCATTTCTGCTGGGTCTCTGCGGTCTTGCTGGCAAGCGCGTTCGCAGAAATGTACGTGGTGACACCAACAGCCTCAGCTTTCGCAACATCGCACGCCTCATGATCGTCAATGAGACGGAGATCACGCAACAGAGCTCGCCTCTCTTTGATGGCAACCCGACGGCGAATACGCCGAACCTCTCAACATTCAGATTGCTGCTGACTGGAACGGACGATTCGGCACTGGTTGCCAGCAGCAAGCGAGGTCCAGAGGAGCTTTCGCGCGAGGCGCAATTGCAGCTCCTTGACCAGCTTCTGGACGACTACCGCGAACGTCTCAAGGAGTTGACCAAGACCCCAAAGGAACTGACGGAGCAGCTTGAGAAGCTTGACACCTCGCTCCTTCAGCACACGGAACAATTGAACGCAACGGAGGCTGACTTTCAGAAGTCAGCCGGGAAGCGGCGTGAGCTGCGCAAGAAGCTGGAGGAAAGCCGAGACCGTCGGGAAGAGGTCTCGGCGCTTCTAGAACGCTTCACCCTGCTGGATCGACACTACGCCTCGGACGTAGAGAGGCTACGCGCCATTGAAGAATGCGGGACGCTCTTCAATATCCTTGGCTCGGGGCACTGCCCACTTTGTGGTGCCGCACCAGCCCATCATCGTGCCGATGCTGAGTGCGACGGCAATATCGATGCCGTTGTAGCAGCAGCGCGGAAGGAAATTTCCAAGATCGAAATTCTCCGCAGCGAGCTTGCGGAGACTGTGCGCGACCTCCAACGCGAGGGTGCTAGTTTTGACCGCAAGATGCCAGCCTTGGTCCAGGAACTGGACGCAATCTCGGATTCGGTTGACCGGCTAATTTCGCCAAAGTTTTCCCGGCTCCGTGCGTCCTATTCCGATTTTGCCGACAAGCGCAGCGAGGTACGTGAGGCGTTGACGCTCTATGCCACCGTTCAAGACATGGAGCGCCGTCGAGCAGACCTAGAGACGAGCGCCGAAGCTGAGAAAGCAAGCGCGCTCGCCAGCGCCGATATCCCCACGACCGTCGCCGATAACTTCGCGCAGACCGTTGAGACCATCTTGGCAGACTGGCACTTCCCGGAGGCAGGCCGTGTGTTCTTTGACTCAAAGGCGCGTGACCTTGTCATTTCAGGAAAGTCCCGAAGCGCCTTCGGCAAGGGCCTGAGAGCCATCACACATGCAGCCTTTACGCTCGGCTTGCTCGCCTTTTGTCGTGCGCGCGATACGCCACACACCGGGTTCGCGGTTCTCGATTCGCCCTTACTCGCCTACCGTGAGCCCGACGGGAAGGAGGACGACCTGCGCGGCACCGACCTCCAGGAGAAGTTCTACGCTTATCTGCAGGGCTTGCCTGAAGACACGCAGGTCATCGTTGTCGAGAACACCGATCCACCCGATGCCTTCCGGGGCCGTAACCAAGTGGTGATGTTTAGCAAGAACCCGCATCACGGGCGTTACGGCCTGTTTCCCTACGTTGCTCAGAACGCGACGTAGCAGTATGGTCATGGTCTTGTGGTTCGAAACGGTAGCTATCGGGCGCATTGCTGTCAAAATATCCGCATGTAGCGAACGACGGTTGAGGCCGAGCTCTGGCCTGAGACTGTCGGACAGGTTCTCAGCCTCAGCAGACGCTGGAGCCAGTCGCGCGGCCCGTCATCCGAATGTCCACTCCGTGTCGTACCACCAGGTGCAAAATCGCGCCTTTGGGTAAATCGCTACCTCCCTTTCACGATGTCATTCGGCTTGACTTTATGAGGGCTAACGTGGCTTGTAGGGCTAGCGATAGTCGCATGGTATCCTGCACAAATTCAACTCTGGCCGCCGCAAAATCTTGGCCAGCAAATTTCGCTCGCAGTTCAAGCAGAGCAGCTCTTACGCGACTAGCCCAGTCGGCAATTGCCTGCGTGCCAAGAAAGTACACTTCTTCACAATGAGGCTCTGCCGAAGGTTGCACTTTGTCGATCGGCGCGATAATGACGGCGATTATCTGGACATTTCTCTTCCCCTGGCTCTCAAAGAATTTTACCCACTCAACATGACCCTTGGCTTGGAGTAGATCTTTCTTCGCGATGCCCTGTCCGTTTTCCAGCTTTTCTGACTTCGCCTCGAAACAAACCCAGGTACTATCACCAAATCTCCAGATGACGTCGGGATCACCCTGTTGGCCCGGCGCGTTAGCTTGGGCACCCAGGAGCTTTCCGAGGGCAACGAGGCCTTGATGGAACGCCTTGTGGTTTTTTACATCAGCAATGCCTGATTGCATACGATCAGTGAAGTCAAGGAATCGCTTTCCAGACCATCCCAGTTCGTCGAGGGACGTCCATACCCCTTCCAGAACTATTGCGGACAAATCGTCCATTTTTTCTTGCGGCGAAGTTATTGCTGTTCCTCGGGATCTGATGACGTGATCGAGCCAACCGGCATTAACCCCCGTGCCCTTGGCTCTCTTCAGTGCGTCCATCTCTGCAGTCGGGTTCTCGCTAAGCCTTGCGGCGAGGGATGCCAAGTAGAGCCACCAACTTCGATATCCTGCCCAGTCTTTGCCTGACAGCTTATCGGCGATCATACGGCCCAACTCATTCGCTCTCGTGAAGTCGCCGCTCCAGTACGCTTTCGCGTGAGCGACCTCAAGTGCTGCGGTTCCTATAGATGGCGGTGGCACAGTTGCAGGCATTTGTGCGGCATGATCCATAATGGACTGCTCGGCATCACGGCGATAGGCCTTGTCGGCAATAAGTTCGGAAACCATCTCAGCGAAGCCCGCTTGATCCAGTTTGAGTTCTCGGAGTTGCGTTCTTCCCCACATAATTTCTGCTTGCAACGTCGGGGGGAGGAGCTGAAGAAGCGCGCCATTTGTTGAGGCATTTACCAAGGACTCGCCGAACAAGATGATCACCGCGAAGTCGGTTGCGTTACGCGTGCACCGACCCATGCCTTGGACCAAGCGGGTAGCTTCGCGCCAACGCAACGCCGGTCCCAGTTTCCATGCCGAGGATAGATTCGCCTCTAATTCGTTAGTGGCTCGTGGGCTCTCGCTGAGCAGGAGTAATCTACAGTCGTCGTCCGGTAGATCAAGACCGTCATAGCGGTTTGCCAATTCGAGCACCGCGTTGGTAGCACCAGTGAACAGGTCAAGAGAATCTTCAATGTGAGATGCTTCGTACCTGATGTAATTGAATTGGTGGAGGCCGTTTTGTAATTGTTCATCAGCACGATCTAGCGCGGGGAATGAGGGTGCAATAAGGACGGCGCGCTGAGGTTCCAACCGCGGCCAAATAGCGGTCAATGCACCCCAGGCCTGGTCTTCGCCCATGCTGAGTTCTGGCACGAAGACAAACCGGCGACCATCCTGGTTTTGAGCTGCCCGGATCGTCTCAATGTTTTCCACGGCGTAAGCTCTCTTGAGATCTTCGACGTCTCCCAATGTGGCCGACAGGTATATTCGTTGCTCCGCATTTGAAAACGGTGGATGGCCAAACGTCGGAATGATGTAGGGTCGGACTACCACTGCATATTTTGAGAAAAAGATGTGGCAGGCATGGAAGTGCAGTTTTACCTGCGACCATGCGTACCAAAGTGACGTCTGTGGCTTGATTCCGCAATCCAGGACATGCAGAAACTGGTCTCGGGCGGAAGAGGATAGGCCGAGATCAACGATTTCCACATGGTTAGGCCCTGCTGTATCGCTAAGCGAACTTTGCTGTGTCTCAGTCATCAGAGACCAGGCTGTCGCAGCGAGGTCGCCATATAGGCTTGGATCAATCTTCGCCGTTACTCGAAGTGTCCACATGCTAGCCGCGAATTCTCCGCCGCCATGCGCGTCGTCGAGGACGATAACGCCGCAATTTGCAATGATCGGGTTTACATTAAAAAGATTACTGTAAGTCGATATGGCCAATGCTGACCCATCGAGGAATTTGGCCTCCTCAGCCCGTGATCTCCTGTCCTTGTTTCCCCGGAGGTCGGCAACTGAAATGCCAAGAGCGTTCGCTTCCCCAATAACTTGGCCAGCTAGTTGGTTGGTCAGAGTCAGGAATGCGGAGCGGCTCTTGCCCTTCCTGCGATGCCACTCTGCGATCAAGAGTCCAACCGTCGTCTTACCCGATCCCGTCGGTAACTCGAATGCGACATCGGGCGCGTCCCTATACTGGTTGTATTCCCGTAGGACATCCTGTTGCGGACCACGAAGATATGCGTGAGATCTGGCGCGGCCGGCGGATAGCGCATAGAAAAGTTCTTCGGGGCTGTTTGTAGCCCCTGTCGGTGGCGGCTTCTGAAATGTCGGTCGCTGAACCATAGTTACCCTCGTTTCCCCGCGCAATGAACTTTTACGCGAGAAGAGTAACATGCCCGCTGTGGGGTCGGGTCCAGTCGGTCACCGTAATCACAGCAGACGCTCAAGTGCGCCGTACGGGTCAATGTCGGGTGTTGCGTTGCATAGCGGACTGAGCGGTTTAAAACCGCAGTGTCGTCTTTGGCCGATTTGAGACGGTCGTTATCATCGGCTTGGATTTTCGCTCCAAGTCGACTGTGCCCCGCCGCTGATGCAAATCCTGTTATGGGGTCAGCCTACGACCGGCCCGACTTCATGAAGAGCGCCGAAAGAGGATGACTACCTGTGCGCGCTGCGGGCAGGCGCAAAGGTCTTGCAGTTTAATCGGCGTGACCGGGCTACCGGCGCCCGGTCAACGCTTTCTTCGTTCTTCAATACTTACTCCGTGGGGGTGCCTGCTCCATCCTTCGGCTTGCGAAACATCACGGCACCCAGGTAGGAACTGGCCGCTCTCTTGCGCTGATGACCTGCAAGCCTGGCAACAGCCTGGCGCGCCGACGCTTCGACTTCCGGCGGGAGGGCGCTGCCGCCGCGCACCGGTGGCTGTTGCCCTGAACTCGCCACATACTCGTCAATCAGGGCTTCGTGCCGAAGGCCGTGCGCCGTGATACCGAGCCCGCTAGCCGTGATGCCGAACTTCTCCAGCACGTAGTTGAAGTGGCGGATGTTCTTTTTCAGGTCGAAGTTCGGATCACCCAGGTGCGCGTCAGGCCCTGCGGCCACCGATTGCGCGTACTCGACGGCGGCAATGCGCTGCGGTGTGCTCAGCGGCACAAAGCGCTGGCGACCGTTCTTGGCGCCCTGCCTGATCCACACATACCGATCCGCCTGCTTTTCGCTCTCCTCCAGGCCCGTAGCCTCGAAAGGCACGATGCACGCATTCGGCCGCAATCCGGCACTTTCCGCAAAATGACTAATGCTGTGTAATCCATGTCGACTTGTGTGCCCACTCTGGGGGCAGAATTGCAAACTATGGGGGTACGTTTGCGGCCTATGGGGGTAACCCACAACAAGTGGAGCCACCCCTGACACCTCTGGGTCATGCCAGGTCAATTGGCGTCGCTTCGGAAGTCCACGAAAGTGACCGTCGCAAAGGCCCACTCGCCGCGCTGATTTTGGAGTCAAGAACATGAGCAAGAAAATCGCAAAACAGGACACTTCCACCGAACACCTAGTCGTTTTTCAGGAGAAGGCTATCCGCCGCCTCTGGAACAACGAGGAATGGTGGTTTTCCGTGGTCGATGTCTGCGGCGTCCTCACCGACAGCCCCGATGCCGGCGCCTACTGGCGCAAGCTGAAGCAGCGACTGAGTGCCGAGGGCAGTGAAGTCGTGACGTTTTGTCACGGGTTGAAGCTCGAAGCCCCGGATGGCAAGCAGCGGGTGACCGACTGCGCCAATACCGAAGGGCTGTTCCGAATCATCCAGTCGATCCCCTCACCCAAGGCGGAACCCTTCAAACGCTGGCTGGCGCAAGTGGGTTACGAGCGGGTGAAGGAAATCGAAAATCCGGAACTGGCCAGCGCCCGCGCCCGTGACCTGTATCAGGCCAAGGGCTACCCGCAGGCATGGATCGAGAAGCGCCTGCGCTCGATTGCCGTGCGCGGTGAACTGACCGATGAGTGGAAGGAACGCGGCGTGCAGGAGGGCAAGGAATACTCCATCCTCACCGCCGAAATCGCCCGTGCCACCTTCGGCGTAACCCCCGGCGCGCATAGCCGCCTCAAGGGTCTGAACAAGGTCAAGACCGGCAACAAGCTGCGCGACCACATGACCGATCTGGAGCTGATCTTCACCATGCTGGGCGAAGCCGGCACTACGGAAATTGCCCGGCGCAAAGATGCCCAGGGCTTTGCCGACAACCGCACCGCAGCCAAGGAAGGCGGCACCATCGCCGGCAATGCCCGCAAGGAACTGGAAGCCAAGAGCGGCAAGCCGGTGGTGAGCCGGAGCAACTATTTGAATCCGCCAGTTGCAGGTGAGGTACTGGAACATGGCGCTGTCCATGTGCAGCCGATCAAACGTAAGGCGGTTGCCTCCAAGAAGAAACCGAAGGGCGACCAGACCTGACCACTCCGTCACGGCGCTTGCAAACTCAAGCCTGCGAGCCTCGCGCCGTCGCTACCGCACCGCAATTCGGCAAAATGAATGTCAGCAGCAACCCAGACAGCCAACGTTGGAGTGGCCCGACTTCATGACGAGCGCCGAAAAAGGATGACTACCCGGGCGCGCTGCGGGCAGGCGCGAAGGTCTTGCTGTTCAAGACGGCGTGACCGGGCTACCGGTGCCCGGTCAACGCTTTCTTCGTTCTTCAATACTTACTCCGCGGGGGTGCCTGTTCCGCCCTTCGGCTTACGAAACATCACGGCACCCAGGTAAGCACTGGCCGCTCTCTTGCGCTGATGACCTGCGAGCCTGGCAACGGCCTGGCGCGCCGACGCTTCGACTTCCGGCGGTAGGGCGCTGCCGCCGCGCACCGGCGGTTGCTGCCCTGAAGTCGCCACATACTCGTCAATCAGGGCTTCGTGCCGAAGGCCGTGCGCCGTGATGCCGAGCCTAGTAGCCGTGATGCCGAACTTCTCCAGCACATAGTTGAAGTGGCGGATGTTCTTCTTTAGGTCGAAGTTCGGATCGCCCATGTGCGCGTCAGGCCCCGCGGCCACCGATTGCGCGTACTCGATGGCGGCAACGCGCTGCGGCGTGCTCAGCGGCACAAAGCGCTGGCGGCCGTTCTTGGCACCCTGCCTGATCCACACGTACCGATCCGCCTGCTTCTCGCTCTCCTTCAGGCCCGTAGCCTCGAAGGGCACGATGCACGCATTCGGCCGGAGCATCACCGATTCCTTGCGCCGCAATCCGAATGCGCGGATCAGGCGCAGTGACGCGCCGACATAGGGATCGTACGCGCAGATCTTGGCGATCAACGCCTCGATATCCACGCCTTGCGCCGACCAACTCTTGTCCCGCTCGGCTGCCTCGTGGCGTTGGTATTCCTCGATCTCCAGCCCGTAGTGCGCCGGGCTGCGGATAAAGCCGTTCTTGCCCATCCACTTGGCCAGGCCGCGCAAGAAACTGAGATAGGTCTGGATGGTGGCGGGCTTCAGCTTGTCCTCCCGCCATACCTGCACCATCGCGTGAATGTGCTTCTGGCCAAGGTTGCGCGGATCAGGCGGTGTCTTGAATCCTGCCCGCTTGCTCAGATCGCGGAAGAAGCGGCGCAGGAAGTCAGCCCGCTCCTGGCGGGTCTTGTACGAGACGGTCTTCATGCGCGCAGTGTGCTGCTGGTTAAACAGTTTGAGCAGCACCTCCAGCACATGCATGGGATCGGCATGGCCGGGTCGGTAACGCGCGAGGATATCCGGCGCGTTCAGGCCCGACCAGTCGCGATGGCGTGGCGGCTGATGGGTGGCCCGGCCAGCGGGCAGTTGGGGATGAAAGGAAGATGATTCGATAGCAGTGTGACGCATGACGTACTCCTTGATGGGGTGCGCGCTGCCCGAACAGCGCGTATCGAATAGCCAGGGAATCGATGGCTGTGCCTGGCAAGGCGGATTCCGTCGCCCCGCCAGGCAGTGGTCAGAATTTCGGTGCCGCACGCGACCACGGCGTCGCTGCACCTACCCAGAGTTGCGCCGGCCCTTGCGCAGCAATCACTGCGGGCTGGCTCGGTCATCCTTAAAAATGAAACGGGTTGATCCGGCCCGTGCGCGGGTTTCCGCGCTACACGGGGTTTTGATGTCGCCGACCTCCAGGGTCGGAGCGGCATCGGCAGCCAGGTCTAGCCTGCGGCCTGCGAGGGATCAGTTCTTCAGCTTTCGCAGCGCCATCCACCTGCATGGGTCCACCCCTGACCGAGAGTCCAGGGTGGTGTCAGGTCAACGAGCGGAATGGCACGCGGCGGAGCCCATCAAGGGCAAGCACGACCGCGTACCTTGCCTTTCACAGTGGAAGGGCAGGTGCTCGATTGAATGGCGGGGACAGGTGCACCGGCATCAGGTGCCGGGCACGACATCAACCGTGACTGCGAAGCGCTTCAGGGAGCGCCCGGCGATGATCGCCGGCAGGTCGCAGACATAGGCTCTACGAATGACTTCTACAAGGCCGCCACCTCGGGGGTGACGACCGTTCCGATTCGAGATCGGGACTTCAGAGGCGGGTAACGACCGCAACGCCTTTCGCTCCACAGGGAGCCGGCCATAAGGAGGGCCGTCGGGAGTCGTCAGTTGACACCAGGCATCACGCTGCGTCAAGGCCTCGTTCCGCAACTGCCGCGATTCGTCGGGGCTTACGGGTGGCATTGCGTCGGCACTTGATGCGGCTCCATTTTCTGCTCAACATCGACAGGCAAGCTGTAGCAGGGCTTGACGCGAACAAGAGTGGCCTCTGGTACGGATCATGAACCTTGCGCGGTCCTGCGTGGCACCGAATTCAGGCCTTCGCATACTGCCGAATATTTAATGCAGTGTTAATCCAGTGACACCGTCAGCGTAACTTGCCTATGCGCTTGTGCTGGGCTGTTACTGGGCTGTTACTGGAGTGTCATTGGATTTTCCAATCATCCGGCATGACGACAAAAATTATCACGCCGGCGAAAAAGCGCGGGTTGACAAGGCTTGCATGCGTGCGATGTTGATCGGACACAGATAGGGAGTCCCGCATGCGCAAGTTCTTCTCCGTCAGGGGCCAACTGGTCGAGGTTCAGCGCTACATCAACGTGCCAATGCGCTGGTGCGAACAATACCCGGCGCGCGAAAGGCGCGAACTCTGGATCTCGACGACCAGCGGCCAAGACATCAAGCTGGTCGTCCACTGCCGTGAGATGCCGGCTCGTCGCGGTCACATGGTGACTGCGTTGCTACTGGGTGAACGGCTGGTCGGGCTCTACAACGCGTCCACCGGCAAGCAGGTGAATTTCATTCGAGCCGATCCACCTCTGCTCTGGCGGCGATGCGACGCAGCCGTCGTCGTGGCCTTCTCGGTTGCCAGCCTCGCAGCCTTCGCATTCCCGGTGTGGCCTGCTCTGCTGATCAGCTTGCCACTGGCGTTGTTGTACCCGCCGTTGATGGTGACGGCGCGCTTCGCCTGGCGCTGCCGCACGCGGGCACAGGTTGACCGTGCCCTGGGCATCGTGAAAGGCGACACAGTCGCGCAGCCGATACTGCGTAGGGTGAAGTAGCGTGACACGGTTATCCTTGGTACCCGAGCGAATCTGGGGAGTCGCTCAATGATCCAGTCATTCGATCAGATTCACCTCATGTCCCAGCCTGTTGCATCGGCCGCCATGCGCGGTACTCGGACAGCCGCAGCCGGTAGCGGCTGACGTTGCCTTCGTGCAGATTGCGCAGATCGGCGAGGGCCAGTTCGGTGATTTGCTCCAGATCCTCTCGCGGCACCAGCGATGACGCCGCAGAACGTACAGCCTCTGCGTCGGGTGCTTGCATGCCGCGCACGATCTCACTCACCACGGTGATCAGCACCTCGCGGTAACGTAGGCGCACGGGATCGGGCTCGGCGACGGTCTCGCGGATGGCCATGTAGCGTTGGCAGGAACGCTCGTAGGCCCACACGAACACGTCGCGCAGGAGATCGACCCGTTTGAGTTCATAGACGCCGAGCGTACCTTCAACATAGGCCCGTTCGGGCACGTCGACGAAGGCGAGGGGGCAGAGATTGCGCCGGATGAGCGGGATGTTGGCGCCCAACCGGGATACGCGCTTGTTCACATCCACGAACGGTTGCAGGTAGGGAATGTGGACCATGATGAAAAAGGCTTGCTCGAATGGGTCTTCAATCGCGCTGGCCTTGTCCAGGATCATGTGGAAATAGGCATCGATCTGTTGTGGGATGCCGAGTGGGTGAAACACCGTGCCGCTGACCTCGACGATGCGCTGGCGCAAGCGTCCGCTCTCGCTTGGGTCGACGAGCAGGTTTTCCGACAGCAGGGCGTGCAGGTTGAAGAAGGTGAAGGTATTGAAACCGATGTCCTCCGCCTGTTCCACCAGCAACTCGATGGCGGCCTTGTGATTCAGGATCATCTGCGCGTCGCGGCGATCCTTGCCAGCCGCCGCCTGGCCGAGTTCGATCAGATTCTGCGTGTCGAGCCGGGTGTAAGTGTTGCCTTCGAGCCGGCTCGATGCCCACGACAGGTCGATCAGCAGGCGCCCCAGAATATCGCGCGCATAGGTGCCTGCCGGCCGCTCGCCGTCGGGGGAGCGGCCGATGTTGTGCAAGTACTCGCGAATTTCCGGTGGTAGGTAGCGGGTTTCGTTAGGACGATACGTCTCCAGCAATTCACGGTCATATCCGACCGGCTTGCGGCCTTGGATGGGTTGGCGGACGTAGTCTTTGATCTCCTGGCCTTCTGCTGAAGTAGGAACATAGACTTCAGCCGTGACTTGCCCAACCGACGCCGTGGCAGAAACGCCCTGCAGAGCAACGGTGACATCGCCTGTGCCTGCGCGATATTTGAGCGCTCGTCCGTCTCCCTCGGCACGAATTCGCTGCTGCTCCAGCAACGAGGCCAGGCGGCGTTGCAAGGTGCGGCGGCTGACGATGTCGGCCAGGACGGCGTGCAGGTCGTCGATGCCGACTCCATCAGGGTGCCGGGCAATCTCGGCCTCAATCCTTGCAGCCAGATCCTCAGGAAGTTTTTTTGGCATGCGTCACCTTCTTTTGGCGCGTATTCGTCCTATACGCGCCAAAAGACTATCTGTATTGGCACGATTTGTCAAAATACGCGCCACTATTTGGCGCGATAATCAAGTATCGCGCCACAAAGTCATGCCCGGTCCAGACCGTCGAGGGTTTCCACCAGGGAGGGGCATCCATCGTCTGCCAGAACGCTCGGCCGTCGGTTTGCCATTGCGTTACCTGCTTTCAAACCTCCCACACGTGCACCTCTAGCGCGATGTCCGCGTCTCGCGCCGCCTTGCAGAAGTTCCTGTCGAAGGTGTGCATGACGGCGGTGCCGCATGCGGCCAGATGCAGCGCGTCGGCAAAATCGGCACCCTGTGCATACCACTTGAGCGCTATCCTCAGATGTGCTTCTTGCCGGCTTCCCAGTCCGCGCTGTAGTCCACCGGCTTGCACAGTTCTTCGGTAGATAGCGGTTGCCCCTCATGTTTGAGCATGCCAATGAGGTCCTCAAATTTGCGGCCGGTTTTCTTCGGCACTGCCTTGAGCGTGACGCCGGAAGCAGTGGTGACTAGGGTAATCTGTGTGTCCGCATGCCAATGCAGTTCGTCCCGTATCGCCTTCGGGATGACGACTTGCCCCTTGCTGGAAATGGTGATGGTGGCGATAGACATGGTGAATCTCCGGCGCTAAGGCGAAAGTTAAGACGAATTGTCTGTTCACCGAAGACGTGTGGCAAGTGGCGCGACAGCGGTTGTTGCGAGTTCGTGAGATGTCCGGTTTTTGGGTGGGCTACGGAGCGCACTCGTTTATTTGTCGCAAAAGCCATTTTTTTGGCACAAATAGGGCGATTCATCCTGGTCGATGACTGGGTGGGGGGCACATGTGTTCCTATCTATCGGCAGATATTGACATCTACCGATGTTATGGAACATTCTGCCTGATATGGACACTACTGCCGAGAGGCTGATCGATCTCGCGCGATCACAAGGGCTGATCCGCCCCTGTGATCTGGCACCGCTGGGAATCCACCGGGTTTCCCTGACCCGTGCCGTCCGCCGTGGGCAACTGGAGCGGGTCGGGCGTGGGCTCTATGGGCTGCCCGGGCGCGAGGTTTCGGCGCACGGATCGCTGGCCGAGGTGGCGCGCAGGGTGCCCAAGGGTATCGTCTGTCTGCTATCGGCACTACGTTTTCATGGTCTGACAACCCAGGCCCCCTTCGAGGTGTGGCTGGCCATCGAGAACAAGGCCCTTGCGCCGAAGCTCGACTACCCGCCACTGCGCATCGTGCGTTTTTCCGGCGCAGCTCTTACCGAGGGTGTGGAGGAGCATGTCGTGGATGGAGTAACCATCCGCGTCACCGGCGTCGCCAAGACTGTCGCCGACTGCTTTAAATACCGCAACAAGATCGGCCTCGACGTCGCCCTTGAGGCGCTGCGCGAGGCCTGGCACGAGAAGCGCATGACCAGTGACGACATCTGGCGCTATGCGAAGGTCTGCCGCGTGGCCAACGTAATGCGCCCCTATCTGGATAGCCTGACATGAGCGTTCGTAATATCGGCGCGCCCATCCGTGATCGACTACTCAACAAGGCACGGGCCGAGAAACCGGGACTTCCACCCACTCTTTCTGTTCAGCATCTTCCCAACAGGTTATGCCTGGGGGCAACTCTGGGGGCAACCATGAAAGCGCTTGGTGTAAAGAAGGCTCAATGGAGCGGCATTGCGCGAATAGTTCGATAGTGTCCCTGCCACCAGCATTCAAGCGGCTCTCAGAGACGGGAGCCGTTTTCTTCTTGGCAGCTGTAGCTCAGGCCGACATCGCGTAGAATTCCTCAGAGCTGTAGTACAAGACCTCGATCTCGCCGTGGCTTCGG
>Ga0307377_10003958_pt1 | contig 16403 bp, 14 predicted proteins | sample TR3MG_FD_202535 | JGI IMG/M metagenome (GOLD analysis project Ga0307377, IMG submission 202535) | Soil microbial communities from Risofladan, Vaasa, Finland - TR-3 | ecosystem: Environmental > Terrestrial > Soil > Coastal area > Acid sulfate soil | place: Finland: Risofladan, Vaasa | collected... | reverse complement strand
CGTCGTCGGCCACGGTCTTGAAGTACGAAGCACTGGAATCCGTCTTTGTGGCCGGAGCGGGAGTCCTGTTGGGCATCTTGATAACAATGCTTGTCGGACACATCGTGCGACCAGGATCACCGTTTGCCGCGGGCACCGCAATTAAGTGGCTTGTCGTCGCATCCTTGGTCGGCGTCATGCTTGCAGGTGCGGCGGTAATCTACCCCGCGTGGAAAGTGTCCCGTGGACAGACGATAGTCGCATCGCGAGGACTTGTTCGCCGGCAGTCAAAACCACTATGGCGCAGGATCTACCTGGACATGCTGTTTCTCGCGCTTGCAGGCGTGGTGTTCTGGAGAACCGCGAGTTCAGGCTACCAGGTCGTGCTCGCACCTGAAGGGGTTCCACAGATATCCGTGCACTACAGCGCATTTCTTGCTCCATTTTTTCTCTGGGTTGGGGGAGTGTTCGCTGCGATTCGTCTCTGGGAGCTGTTTCTCGGGAACGGACGCAAAATACTGTCCGCGGTAATCCATGTTAGGGTGGGTGCGCTTTCCGGCGCAGTAGCCGCTTCGCTGAGCAGGCAACGAGGGCTTCTCACTCGCGGAGTTATCATGGTGGCTCTCGCCACTTCGTTTGCCGTTTCAACTTCGGTGTTCAACACTTCGTATAACGCTCAGGCGCGTGTGGACGCGCAGCTCACAAACGGCGCGGATGTTACCGTTTCGGCTCCTTCGCAGTCGAATGTTCAACTGCCAATGTCTCAGATCCAGAAAGTACCCGGAGTTGCTGCCACAGTACCGATGATGCACCGGTTTGCTTATGTAGGAAATGACCTCCAGGACATCTTTGGCATTGATCCTCGTTCAATCGCTAACGCGACATCCATGTCGAATGCGTTTTTTTCGAACGGAGATGCACACAGAACACTTGAGCTGCTTGCGGGGCAACCAAACGCCGTGCTGGTGTCCGAGGAGACAAAGAACGATTACCAGCTGAAGCTCGGAGATACTTTGAAGCTGCGGCTGCTGTTTCCCTCCGACCACCAGTATCACATTGTTCCGTTCAAGTTCGTCGGCGTCGTGCGTGAGTTTCCCACAGCTCCCAAGGACTCGTTTCTCATTGCTAACGCAAGCTACCTCGCATCTCAGACGGGCAGTGGTGTGCAGGAAACTATCCTTGTCCGAGCTTCCCCCGGTGCCCGTGCAAAAGTGGTCGCCGGTCGAATCCGACCGTTCGTGGCCTCGCTCCCGGGAGTGCAGGTGACTGATCTAAACTCCACGCAGAGGCTCATAAGCTCGAGCCTCACTTCGGTTGATCTTCACGGGCTGACTACCGTGGAGCTGTTGTTCGCGATTTTGCTGGTTGTTGGTTCTACAGGTCTTGTCCTTGCTCTCGGGATGAATGAGCGACGTAAGGGTTTTGCGATTCTCCAGGCCCTTGGCGCGCGAAGAAAGCAACTTGGCGCCTTCATCTGGAGTGAGGCAGTGCTCGTGGTTTGCGGAGGCACCATTGTAGGGTTTCTTCTTGGATTTGGTGTCTCGAAGGTGCTCGTAACGGTATTGAAAAGCGTGTTTGATCCTCCACCCGAGCATCTCATTGTCCCATGGGTTTATCTTGGATGTTTGATTGCTGCTGTATTAGCTTCGACAATCGGGGCAGTCCTGATCATCTTTCGTTTTGCCAATCGGTCGGCAGTTGAAGAACTTCGTGCATAGCAGCAATGCTCGCCGATATTTGCTGGGTGGTTTGTCTCAACCTGAGAGATTTGGCCACGTCATTACCGGGTCTGCCCCGTCAATCGGGACAGACAAATCACTGCATTTTGGAAGAGGAATATTATGAACACACGAACTCCCTTTCGCTCAATCATGTTTTTTGCCGTCGCAGCTGCAATGTTCGGTTCAAATGGAATCGTCTTTTCGCAATCAATGCAAGGCACAGACCAGCCTGTCCAGGGAACTCTACGAGCCATGGCGCAGCCTCAGATCAGTATTCTCCAGGCGATCCAGACTGCAACGAAATCGCATCAGTCTACCCAGGTCATCGATGCAAGTCTGAGCGACGAAAATGGATACCTGGTGTACAGTGTTACCCTGGCGACCGGGATCGAAGTCAAGGTGGATGCCGGGAACGGGACGATACTGGGGACTGATCGGAGCGATGCAAATCGCGAGCAGGCGACAGTTGAATCAACGGACAAGACAACAGAGGAGAACAATCACCAGTCCGGAGACCGGACACAACAGTAGTTGCGTGCCCCGCGTACCTGCTGCGCACGCGGGGCTATTGCCTTTGCTCTCGATACAGTCATAGTATGACGATTCGCGTAACTTCGCTATTTCACCCCTACTTAGGTTGAACTCCCGAGATCGGGAAAACGTTCGGAGGCTTTCATTCAATGCTCACCTACCTTCAGTCAATTGTCATGGGACTCCTGCAGGGAATAAGTGAATTGTTCCCGGTATCAAGCCTTGGCCACTCGGTTCTTTTTCCAACACTATTCGGCTGGACCAATCTCGAACAGGCTCAGTTCAACAAAGAGTCTTTCTTCCTGGCATTTCTTGTCGGTTTACATGTTGCAACTGCGACGGCTCTTATCATTTACTACCGCACAGAATGGGCGAGAATCGTTGTTGGCTTCTTCACATCGATCAAGAATCGAAAGGTTAGCACCGCCGATGAGCGTCTTGCGTGGCTTCTCATCGTTGCGACAATTCCCGCCGGTCTGACCGGGCTCCTGTTCGAACACATGTTTCGGACCCTCTTTGCAAAGCCGCTTGTCGCAGCATTTTTCATTATCATGAATGGTCTCATCCTGTTTCTTGCCGAGCGACTCAGGCAGACACCGCGGTCGTCGGAACGCAGCGAGTTCAGCCTCGCTGCGACCACGCAGAACCTCAGGATTATGCGATACCGCGATGCGGGGCTGATCGGACTGTCCCAGGTTCTGGCTCTATTTGCCGGAATCAGTCGTTCGGGAATCACCATGGTGGGCGGCCTGTTGCGGGGGCTTGACCATGAGGATGCCGCGCGTTTCTCCTTCTTACTTGCCACCCCCATCATCCTTGCCGCCGGAGTGTACAAGATCCCCGACCTCCTTGGCCCGAATGGCAATGGGGTTCGAGGGCAGATCCTCGTTGGGAGCGTGGTCGCCGGAGTTGCTGCCTACTTTAGCGTCCGCTTCCTTGACCGGTACTTCCGGAACCGGAAGCTTACGCCATTTGCGGTATACTGCGTGGTGTTCGGAGTAATCATGGTGGTGCGTCTCACAGTTTTCCCGTAAACCAGAATACAGAGTCACAACGAATTGGCAGAAATCTCGATCATAGTGAGGTCAGAGTTGGGCTGGAACCATTGCGATCCTTCATGTGGAATTCCATTCTGCGTTCCGCGGCAGTTGTTCTGAGGTCACTGCAGTGCTTGCATTTTGAAGAGAGAGGAACTGTATTCACGCAGGTAACGATTCGGGCGCGCCCCTGGTACCTTGTTGCGAATCGGAACACCGAGGTACACTGACATCCGTCTTTCATGGCAAAAGCGATCCAATACACCGGGGGTGAATCATGCCGCTATTTGAATGGACGCCAAGGCTAAGTGTAGGAGTTGACAAAATTGATGCTGAACATAGATGCATCGGTGAACTCCTAAATGAGTTGAATAAACTTCAGAACAAACCGTCGCATCATGGCGAATGTGTACAACTGATCGATGGGCTCATAGTTCAAATTCGGTCACACTTTTCGACTGAGGAACGATATTTCACTGAGTATGAATATGAAAATGCTGATGAGCACCGAGTTGAGCATGAGCGACTTCTGGCTCAACTGGACAAGTCTCGCCAGGAGATCAAATGCGGAGAATGTGCGGGCCTCAAACTGGCTCGCTATCTTCACGTATGGCTGACGACGCATATCCTGGTCGCCGATAAGGCGTATGTGGAGTTTTTCCGTCGGATGAATATTCGATAACTCCTGAGAACTGATTTCATGATCGTCACCGTAGGTGAGCAGTTATTGAGGCCGCGAAATGGGTGTGCACCTGAGTTGCTCTCGGCATCTACTCGCAAGTATCTCTATATGTGAGAACATATTGTGTGTTCTCAATGTTGACCTGAGTTGCTATCTATGGCACACATTTCATGTGACATTCTGTGTGACACTCAAACTAAAGGGGTAATCATACGGGGGAAGGCGTATTCACTTGTTCTGCGACCGACTGAGATGGAGTCCAACGAAGAGCACCGGGATTTCAAAGCGCACGGAAGCGGACGCTTGGGCGATTCAATACCTGGAACGCGGAAAAATCGTTACTAAAGAACATATAAAGGTCCCGGATATCGCCGAACGTTCTTATGATTGGCCAGATGGTCCGTACGCAACCATTCACATTCCAGTTCGAAAAATACAATCCCATGCGGGCCATGCCACGACCACAATGACGGGCAAATACGATCACGCAGACGAATACCAAGACCTGCGGCAATTGATCAATAATACAATATCCCGAAAGACGACTCCTTTTGATCTTCAATGGTACTCGGAAATCCAGACCAGGCAATCTCACAGCATGTGCCAGCAGAACAGTCGAGTTTCGATCGGAAGAGGCGGCAGATTGCGGCCGGATTACCCATTTGGTACGAAAATCCTCAAATTGACGTCAGATACCCCCGTATAGTATAATGCCATTACACATCAGCACCAAAAGTCGGACGCGTCGTGCAATGCGGCGACAAAACAATGTGATATGCGCGGAAACAGGATACAAAATGAACCAGACAAGCTCTGAGAAGGCCATGACGAGACTCCGCCGAATAGAGGGACAGATCCGCGGAATACACAAGATGCTGGAGGAGGATCGATACTGCATCGATATTCTGACCCAGACCAGCGCCGTTATTGCGGCTCTTCACGGCGTGGAGGATCTCGTGATGGAGAATCACCTAAACATGTGCGTTGCCGATGCTATGAAGAGCGATAACCCAGCACAGAAGCGCGAGAAGATCGAGGAAGTGATGCAGGTAATTACGAAGCTTCGAAAACAGGGATGACTCGATGCGACGGTGATCCGGAAACTGAAATGTGCAGCATAGTTAGCGATGGATTGTCTCGCATGTTCAGGGACTCCTAACGCGAGAATCAACTCGATGTGCTGCTGCGGAAAATGCAAAGTGCGAGTTCGCCGAGGTTATGAAAAATCATGATGCCGTGATCTACCAGAAGGAAGCGGAATCCAGCCTGCAAACGAAGGTGGCGGCAGTCGGCGCGATCTTGCTTGCTTTTCGAGCAGTTCTCTTCATTGTCGCACGAGCCATCAGGTCTGACCGCCTGCCGGACTTGACGCATTTCGTATTTGCCCCTCGTCGGTTCCATGCCAGTTGCTCACATTCGAGTTCAGTGAACAAACGTCGTGCGCGAGACGAACATTGTCCGCGGGCCGAAGAAACTGTAGTAGTTTCGTCGGGCTTGTTGACACAAATACCCTCCAGGGGTATATTGATCTCCGAAGGCAATACGGTACCGGGGTATAGTAAAGACAGTATGATCGATGTCCGGAATGAGCAGCATAGAAGATCCCGGCACTCCCGAAAATAGTGCAGAAGGTTCGAAAATAGGAATAGTCAATTCGGAGGAAAAGATGACTGTGACAGATGACAGAAAGATAGAAGTTCAGACATTAAAAATAGAAGGCATGCATTGCGCAAGCTGCGTCGCTGCGGTTGAAAAGTCGCTCAAGCATGTAGAGGGCGTCGTCGAAGCGAGCGTGAACCTCGCGACCGAATCGGCGCAGGTGAAGTTCACCTCAGCGGCGGTTGATTTCGCCAAGCTCCGCAAAGCTGTGCAGGACGCAGGCTACGAGGTGCGCGTGCCGGTGCAGAAGATGAGCTTCAAAGTGGAGGGGATGCACTGCGCAAGCTGCGTTTCGGCAGTCGAGAAGGCGTTGAAGGGCGTCACAGGCGTATCGGAAGCTGCGGTGAACCTCGCTACCGAAAGTGCAATGGTGAGCTTCGATACCTCGAGCGTGAGCCGGGAAGAGCTTGCACGTGCGGTTGATGAAACCGGATACAAGCTTCTCATCGATGACGAGGCCGAAGGAGCAGAGATCGAATCGGAGCTTGAGAAGGACGACCGGAAGATCAAGACTGCAGCCAACAAGATGTGGTTCTCCTGGGCCATCACTGCCCCCATCGTCCTCTGGATGATTCCAGAGATGGTGTGGGGCTACACATTCCTGGGACCTGTTGTCTACAACATCGGCATGGTGCTTCTCGGTGCGGCCGCCATTCTCATCCCCGGTTGGGAGACAATTCGCAGCGGTTTCAAGTCCTCCGTCCACCTTTCGCCGAACATGGATGCGCTCATCGCAATGGGTACGCTGGCATCGGTTGCAAGCGGCGTTGTTGGGGCACTCCATCAATTCGGCATCGGCCCGGCCTTTGCCAACTTCGCCGGAGTCGGCGGCATGATCATGGCATTCCATCTGACCGGACGCTACATTGAAACAAAGGCAAAGGGTCGCGCATCCCAGGCAATTAAAAAGCTCATGACGCTCGAGGCCAAAGAGGCCACCGTCGAACGGCACGGCCAGGAGTTGAAGATCGCAGTCGCGAAGCTCCTGGAAGGTGACATTATGCTGATTCGGCCCGGCGAGAAGATCCCGACCGATGGGGTAGTGGTCGAGGGTGAAAGCAGCGTTGACGAGTCAATTGCAACAGGCGAATCGATGCCGGTAGACAAGCAGTCAGGCTCGACGGTGATCGGCGCAACAATCAACAAGCAGGGATTCCTGAAAGTCCGCGCGACGAAGATTGGAAAGGACACATTCCTGAGCCAGGTCATCAGGTTGGTCGAGGAGGCGCAGGGGTCGAAGTTACCGATCCAGGTTTTTGCCGACAAGATCACCTCCGTGTTTGTTCCGGTCGTCATTGGGGTCGCAATTCTCACCTTTGGTGCGTGGCTCGTCTTTCCGGCGTTCTTCGGCGGCATCGCAACGTGGGCAAGCACCTTCCTGCCTTGGGTGAACCCGAATATGAGCCCGGTCGCACTTGCCCTGTTTGCCGCAATCGCGACGCTGGTCATCGCGTGCCCCTGTGCACTCGGGCTTGCGACACCAACAGCGATCATGGTCGGAAGCGGCATGGGAGCCGAAAACGGCGTGCTCATCAGAAAGGGCGCAGCGATCCAGATCCTGAAGGACGTGCACACCATTGTCATGGACAAGACCGGGACCATTACGCAGGGAAAACCCGGCGTTACTGATGTCGTGCCGCTCGACGGTGCTGATCCGAACGAGCTGGTCATGCTCGCTGCGGCGGCGGAAACCGGTTCCGAGCATCCGCTTGGCCGGGCCATTGTGGAACGGGCGGCACAAGCGGTCGGATCCGACTCAATTGGCGTCCCGCCGACCACACGGTTCCGGGCAGTCAGCGGACGCGGCATCGAGGCGTCAGTCGACGGCAGAACTATTCTGGTCGGCACCACCGCGCTCCTTGAAGGCGAAAAAGTCGTGATTCCCGAGGAGGCTGCAGCAACGAAGTTGCGCCTGGAAAACGATGCGAAGACGGCCATGTGGGTGGTAATCGAAGGAAAGGCCGTTGGACTGATTGCGGTCGCGGACCAGGTGAAGGAGGACAGCGCAAAAGCCATCTGGGAGCTCACCTCACTCGGCTATGAAGTGGTAATGCTCACCGGTGACAACGAGCACACCGCCCGCGCAATCGCGAATCAGGTGGGAATTACCCGCGTCATCGCAAATGTGCAGCCGGAGGACAAAGCCGCCGAAATCAAGCGGCTTCAAGCCGAAGGCAAGAAGGTTGCGATGGTCGGCGACGGCATAAACGACGCACCTGCATTAACCCAGGCTGAGGTCGGAATCGCCATCGGCACAGGGACCGACGTCGCAATCGAAGCCGGTGACATCGTTCTCGTCCAGGGCGAGCTCTCCGCGGTAGTCAAGGCGGTGAAGCTCAGCCGGGCCACGTTCCGGAAGATCATGCAGAACCTTTTCTGGGCCTTCTTCTACAACATCATCATGTTACCCCTTGCGATCCTCGGCGTCATGCATCCGGTGCTTGCTGAGATCGCAATGGCGTTCAGTTCGATCAACGTAGTAACCAATTCGAGGCGGCTGCAAAAGGTGAATATCCAGCCTGAGGAGTAGGCCGCACTGGGTAACGTCTGCTCGGGCCGGGGCAGCAATTGCCCCGTCAGGGCGGTTCCCCTGTTGGCTCTCCATGCGGCTCGCGGACGCCGCGCCGGTTCCGGTTTCGGATCCGACCGCAAGAAGCAAACGAAAACGTCGAATAAGCAACCTCGGGCTGAGTCGAGTGGCACCTTGCCTGGCTCGACGGAGTAGTTCGTATTTCGAACGAGTAAATGAGCTGGTGCTTGTCGGACCCGCCATTATGCTCGGCCTCATCGGCGCTGACGAAAGGCTCATGGGCACCTATCGGCTGAAAGGCGTCAACAAATGGATCTACTGGCTCATGTTCGGTCTTATCGTGGGCACGGGCGTGGCGAGCACAGTCACCCCAGTATGAGACGCACGGGAGTAGTTTATGCGGAACATAATCACGCGTATGCGTGATGCAGAACAACAACCCGGCGGGTACAGGGGCACCACTGAGTCTCTGGGAATCCCGAACCGGAAAGGAGCAAACAACATGAAGAGTCTTCACGAGACTGTATTGGTGACAACGCTGCGGATGAAGTGCATCGGCATTCTACGGATTATTTTCGGGGTACTGTTTGCGGTCGACGCGACGATGAAGTGGCTGCCGGGCTTTCTCAATCAGTTCGGAGGTTTCTTGAAGAGTGCGCTTGACGGACAGCCGCACGCTGTCGTGGCGTGGATCACATTCTGGATAGGCATCGTGAATGCGGATCCGCATTTGTTCGGCATTTTGACCGCGGTCTTCGAGTCCTTCATCGCTGTAGCACTCATACTTGGAGTCTTCAGCAACCTGGCATATCTGGGAGGCTCGATCTTCATGGTGATCATCTGGACGACTGCGGAAGGGTTCGGCGGTCCGTACGCCGCTGGCGCCTCCGATATCGGTGCCGCGATAATCTACAGCTTTGTGCTGGTGGCATTCTTCTTTGTGCAGGCCGGCATGTACTACGGACTGGACAAAAGGCTCACCCCGTTGCTGGGCCGATGGGGTTTCCTCGCTTCCGGGCCACTCCCATCGAATGAGAAGGCATAACCTGCCTCACGTTGAACGCGGCGCGGCTACCTGAGATTGTGATCCAGGGTCGCCACGCCTTCTTTTGAGGTGTCAATGATGGTGCATTTCGTGGTCGGAGTGACCGGACGAACCGGTTTCGGTCCCGTTCATCATACGCATCATGGCGGGCCCTCCTGTCGTCATGAAACGTACCGCCAGGACGATCGCGATCGCCAGAAAAACGATGTTCAGTACAGCGGTGTAATTGAAGCTCAGAGAGAGTGTGATTGTCGTGATGCCACGGGGTGGAACGAGCTTGAACGCCTCGAAGATGCGGTCGATGATAAGCGCCGCTGCGACCATCGCGATGTAGAACATTCCAAGCATGAAACCTGCCATCTTCGCGCCGTAGTAGCGGCGATAGATATTGAGGATCGGAATGATAATGAGGTCTGCGAACAGGAATGAGATTACGCCGCCGAATCCGATACCGCCGTTCCAGAGGATCAGCGCGAGCGGCACGTTGCCGATCGAGCAGACGAACGAAATGATTGCGACGAGCGGACCGACGAGCACGCTCCAGATTGTCGAAAGGAAGCCATGCCCCGAGAGAAACAGCTTGGACCAGAATCCGTGAGGAACAAGCGCGCCAAGCGCTCCCGCGATGAGGAGCCCGCCCGCGATGTCCTTCCAGAGCATTTGCCAGTTCATCACGAAGTAATGGCTGATGGCGGTGATACCTTCCCGGGAGACAATTCGGCTCCAGACGGTTCCCGGCTTCGCCATTGTGGCCATTTCCGAGTGCCCCTCCATTGAACCGCGCAGGCCCTTCTCTGCCTGATCACGCGCAGTCGAGACCATGCCTGGGCGCAAGAACCCTCGGAATAGCAGCACGAGTATGGCGATCATGAGCGGTCCCCCTACGAACTCCGCCGCCGTGAATTGCCAGCCGATGATGATCGCAAGCAGCACACCCAGCTCGATAACGAGGTTCGTCGCGGCAAACTGAAACACCATCGCTGCGGTAAAGTCCCCACCCTTACGGAAGATAGACCGCCCCATCGCCACAGCCGCATAGGAGCAAGAAGAGGAAGCTGCGCCGAGTCCAGTCGCAGTCGCTATCGAGCGGAACGATGCATTCGGGAGAAGCCGACTCATTTCGTTTTTCGACACGGCTACGTCCACAATTGCCGAGAATAGAAATCCGAGATTCAATCCCCACAGGATATCCCAGCCCATTATTCCCGCAAGGCGCAACGTATTTCCAATTGCGTGCAAGACAATCATTGTGTTCCCTCACGCTCTCAGAGTAACATGTTGCGCCGCAGTGTGCAAATTATAGTCGTCGTGAGAATCCTAACCTGTCGGCGTAGTTCTGTCTTCCGGGTCAGTCCCGGGCAAATAGCGCTTCCTTCCTCCAGCATCATGCGCGGTCTAGTTCTTTTCGCTCCCTCCCGCCTGTTGCAAATCCTTCAGAATCTGCTCGTACTGCTGTCGGGTTATTTGACCCTGTGCGTAGCGCTGCTTCGCTATCTGTTCGGGCGATAGCCACAGGCTGGAACCGTACGGTACGTTCGGATTGCCCATCATACCCCAACCACCGTTACGGTAGCCCATCATGCCTCCTGGCATCATACCGTAGCCGACGCCATTCGCGTTGTACCCTCCGGTCAGGTAGCGGTAGGCAATCCACTCGTGCATTGAATCGAGCGATGCTGATCCCTCGCCACCCATCATCTGATCCATGTACTCGTGCTGTTGCTGGTTTGGTATCATGACGTCCATCACTGCGTCACCAAGTTTGATCATGAGAGTCGACGGCACCTGGTTTGGGTCGATGCGATCGTTTTGTCCGAGCTTCAACTCAGACCGGATCTGACCCATGATCTGATCGACCGACTGCGATCCGTGCTCATCGCTCATCGACTGTGTAAATGCTGCTCCGGCTCCGCCAATCCCGAAGCCAAGCACCGCAAGTACGATTACCATTTTTCTCATTCTTTGCCTCCCTTGCTCTAATATTGACCGGTCGTCAGCGGCTGTCCGATCCTCGGTTGAGCGAGCAACAATCAAGCGGTTGACTTCCGAAGTTCTTTTCGTTTCGCGCAGCCATTTTGTCGATCGCGCACCCGAACAAGCCCTTGCGCTTAGGTGTCTGCTGCACAAGACCGAGCCTGACCAACTCTGCGCTGATAATGCTCGGACTTACGAGCTGGGGTATATAGGAGATGCGAATGCCCTCCGGGAGAAATGAAATCTCTTCGATGCCGCCAATCCGGTTCAATTCATCTTCGAGTTCTCTGCGACGATTGATTCCGTCAGGAGGTCCATAAGGAAACTCTTCCGTTCTTGTTATTTCAATGTCAGTCATATCAGACCGTCCTTGTTGTCATAGAAGTGGAGGGGCCGCCCCGGAATATTGCGTCCTGGTACGGCCACCGATGAAAATGGCTATTTCCTTTCCGCGTACTTGTCAGGGTGTCCATCGAACTCCTTCTTGCAACCCTGGGCGCAGAAGTAGTAGGTCTTTCCTTTGTATTCGCTCTTCGCGGCAGCAGTCTTTTCGTCGACTTGCATCTTGCAGACAGGATCGTTTGCCATAGTGGCCTCCCCAATTGTGTGATTTCTCCGGCGAACACCGGAGACACCCTCAGCCGATTGCCGCGCTATTCGTTCGCCTTGCACTACGATTTGGAACAGTGTAAGGAATTCCGAACGGCAGCTACACTTTGCGAGTGCGCATTCAATATACCATACCGGGGTAATGTATGTCAATTTCAGCGAAAATAGACTGCCCTTCACAGCGTCTGGGTCGCAGTCCCCTTTGTGTTGACCGGTATACCCCAGGGAGGTATAATGAACGCATCGAGGTCCAATATGATGTTTTTCTGGCTACTGTTACCATTGCTGTTCGTGGCTGTTTCCGGCATCGGCGTTGCCGTCCGAAAGCGGGAACAATATCTGAGTGAACCGCAGCACGGTGTTCCTTTCGTCTCAAGCAGCCTGCAACCTCGAATTTTCCGGATAGCCAAGAATCTTGGCGGAGCAGTGACCGTTTCGGACGTCGTGGTTGAGGCAGGTCTGTCGGCGCAGGAGGCGGAGCAGCAGCTGCAGGAGATGACAGACGGCCTTCGCGTACGAATGGAAATTGGAGAAGATGGTGTTATCCGTTACGTCTTTACAGAATTACTCCGGAGACAATGACGCTAACAGTCCCACCCGCAAGGTTCCGCACGGCACCCGGTTTTCGTGCTAGCCACGCGTTGCGCATGTTCCGACGATGCCGGCACTTTTGTCAAACCACTGCTTGTTTTATTTAGGCGTCGCAGTGAAGCTGGGAATGAGTTACCGTTTCAATGTTGTATCCATGAGTCCCATTTCGAATGCTGGTCTCTACGAATGGGTCAGGTCACGGTGTGTAATCACAATTTCCAACCGATCTTTATGGTTACGCGATGGTTGGCTGTCGTGGAACTCAAGGTGCCCGTCTTTTGGTGACGCGCACTGACTTCCGAGAAATTGCTATTTCTCTGCTACGATGAATCGACCGTACATATTCCTGGATGCATGATCATAGTACTGGCACAAGTAATAGTACGTTCCAGGTTCCGGGGCAGTAAAGCTCACGCTCGCTGTTGGATATAGTGCCGATTGCTCGTTAGCGGAATTGCGCGGAGAGAGGACTTGAATTCCGATGTACGCGTCGGGTATCCCCATCATTCCGAAAATAGGATACGGCGGTCGATCTTCTGTGATAACCACCCCGTGGTTCATACGGGGACCGTAGTCCATGTTGATCAACGTAAGGGTGACCTTGGAACCAGCCGGCACCACAAGCGTCGGATTTACGAGACCGGCAACCTCGAAGGTTGTGTCCGGATATCGCGGTTGTACTGCCACCATTGTGATCGCTATCTTGTCGCCATGGAAGACTACGATATTTCCAGACTTCTGAACTTCCGCAGACTTGGTAGTCGCCGCGAGAAGTTCTTCCGCGTTATTCAAATTGATTTCTGTCGTTGCCTGCCACGCTCTGCCCGCGCCCATCATGCCGTAACCCGGTTGATCCGAAGCCCCGTTTCCTCCGCCCATCATTCCATAGTCAGATCCTCGCCCGAACGAGTATCCCCGCAATGCATTCTGTGCCGAAACTCCATCTACAAAGAGCGAGCCGATAAACATGATCGCGGCTGCCGAAAACGCCGCCCTCCGGTTCTCTCTGTGGTTCATTATGTCCTCCCCAAGTCTACAATGGTGGAACACCACCATCGACATTCTGTCCTAGTATTCTTTGATGTTACGGTTACATTGTGAACGGATGATGAATGAAACGGCAATGATGAAATGAAACATCCCCCGTTTGTGACGTTCTCCCCACCCGAGTTTAGAAGTAAATTACTCATAATAGAGCCGATCGAACTCGTTTTCCTACTCCCCAAGAGTCTCTCCATTGGGCTTGCCGGGAGATATGCCTTGAACGACAGAATGAATCTGCCCGCTGCTGACGTCGAGTCTGTCAACGAATTCTCTCACGGGCACGATTGCCTCCTAATACAGCAGACCGTGTCAGACACCGGTATCGATTGCAGATTGCCACGAAATGCGCATTCACAAATTCTCGCTGATCGATATGCGAGCGATTCCAAAACCTCGGAAGAATGTTGTTCTTCAATTTCGAGGTGTGCGCCAACCGGAAAGTTTGACAATCAGCTATCGCGGATTTCAGTTCTTCTCTAGTTTCTATTCGTTACTGCGCAATATCCGGCACTAATAACGAACACCTGGGAAGAACCATGCCCTTGCGGATCTCAGTCGGATCACCTTATAGTACTGAGTGACAGTTATTGGCGGAAACGACCCTACTGGCGATAATTGCCAACGCAGCCTAAAAGCAGAGGGCGTATGAAGTCGATTACCCGTTCTCACGTGCATGTTGATCGAGTGGCGAGCCCGTGGCTCATCACTCGACTCGTTGACAGCGAAGCGCAGTTCTTGTTCGTGCCGAAGAATCAGGTCGATGAGGTTGCAAAGGCGACAGGTGCGATACCCTTCGATGCATCCGGAGTTGAACTCTGCAATCACGGGGGACGTTGCTCATTCGAATCAATAATTCTGAAATATGATCTTGCCCGCACTTATTCGACTGTCAAAAATCATTCATGCTGCCGATGTTGCCGCGGATATCGACACTGATCCTGTCGCTCGTGGTCTCGAAGCGATAGCGGTTGGCTATAGCTTGCGTTTACCATGCGACCAGGAGAACTTATCACGTCAATTCGAAATGTATAATGCACTGTACGCCTGGTGCAGACTCCAGGTTGCCGGAGATTAGGAGCCACTCACACGAACTTCAGCGCGGCCTCTTTCAGTCGAGGTACTCCAGGCCCAGAGATTGATTATGGTGTCGGTACGAATATCTGTATCATATTCACTCTGTCGTTGGACACTGAAAATGCGAGTTCTCGTTGTTCCAGCCCGGAGTTTCCAGTCAGAATGTAAAGGAGCTCATTAGTCTCCTGATACGTTGGTTTTCCGTAAGTATTCAGCACATTCTCGACTCTGTTCCCTACCATCAGGCCGCGAGCGGTCTCATAATTATCATCCGTTAATTCAAATGCCATGACCGAGCGGCTAGAACGTTCATAGATTACATCCAAACCCTTATACACCAGCTTTGCGGCGTATCCCGCTACGCCAGTTTGCGGCAGCACATCATGGAAGGAAATGGGTTTGCCTATCAGATGTTCAACCGCAGAAATTCCAGCTTCCAGTTCGATGTGTTTGCGATCAAAACGTGAGATCGCGGAAAAGTCCTTCTTGTTCAGTGGCTGCACTATCTCTGAGGGCTTATTCCTGAACACATAAGGAGCAACAACCATGGCTACAATGAAAATGACGACGATTGAAAGTAACACATTCCGCTTGGTCATCATCTGATGCTCCGTATTTCAAATATGCATTATCCTCGTTCACAAATCAACGACAAATACTCAATCAAAAAGGACATTTGGAATTTGCCCACTTGGTTGACCCTTCAGGGCCCGTTCCCAGTTCCCAGCGGTGATTTCCGAACGTTACTGGTCCAGCGGCAGCTACATCTGCGATTATCGGATCATCGGAATGTTTTCCTCAAGCGTGAATTTCCCCATCGGAGGTGCGGACCTTTTCCTGGACACGATTATGCCGACAAACCCAGAATTGCCGTTGGAGATTTCTATTACCGTAAACACCCGACCGTGCGCGTCTTTGATACTTCTTTTGCCAGGTGGTTTTGAACCAATTTTGAACCAGAATCTGCAAAGCTATCCACACATTCCTGTGTATTGGGTGGCAAAAGGCAATCCATACGGGGTTTTCTGTGGCTTGTTTTGCAGGGTAAACGGTTCGGGACCAAGAGGCCGGCGGTTCAAATCCGCCCAGCCCGACAACTGTTGATAGGAATCAACCATTCTGTTTCGCGGGGGCGCTTCGCTTCCTCCGCCCAGCCCGACATCTGTCAATAAGAATTGACCATTTGTGTTTCGCGGGGCTCGTTCCTCGCCTCCGCCCAGCCCGACTTCTGTCAATTAGAATTGACCATGTGGGAGTGCGGACGTTTTCTTGGATTGAATCAAGCTGCGTCTTGCCGGGCCTGTCGGTATTCCACAGGGCTCAGACCACCAAGCGTCAGCTTGATCCGCTGCGCATTGTACCACCGAATATAATCATCCACCTGATCGATGAAATCAGTCATGCTGGTGTTTGTCCAGGATCGGTTGTAATACATCTCGTTCTTCAGTCGGCCAAAGAAACCTTCGCAGGCTGCGTTGTCGGGAGTGCATCCTTTTTTCGACATGGAGCGAGTCAGACCTGCTTGATCCATTCTCAAGATCCATCCGGGCCACCGGTAGTGGCTTCCCCGGTCAGAATGAACGATGAGGGGCTTGGCGTCAGGGAGCCCCTCAATTGCCATATCGAGCATGGTGTTCACCAACTCTGCGTCGGGGCTGGTTCCGAGCGTGCAACTCACCAACATGCCGTCGAAGCAATCAATCATCGGCGATAGATACGCCTTGTCGGAAGGAATCTGAAACTCCGTGATGTCGGTAAGCCATTTTTCGTTTGGAGCATCCGCGTGGAAGTCTCGATCGATCAGATTTTCTACCGCCGGACTGATTTCGCCGGCGTACGATGAGTACCTGCGTCGGTTTCTGGTGGACACCATCAACGCCTCCTCAGCGATAATACGCCGAACAACCTTCTGAGAGACCTTAATTCC
>Ga0307377_10003957_pt1 | contig 16405 bp, 22 predicted proteins | sample TR3MG_FD_202535 | JGI IMG/M metagenome (GOLD analysis project Ga0307377, IMG submission 202535) | Soil microbial communities from Risofladan, Vaasa, Finland - TR-3 | ecosystem: Environmental > Terrestrial > Soil > Coastal area > Acid sulfate soil | place: Finland: Risofladan, Vaasa | collected... | reverse complement strand
ATCGTAAAACCTACCATCTGCACTAGGGTCTGTACTAGGATGCCGTTTACTAGGATGAACCCTACATCGTAAATAAGACTCAGTACAAGTACCGCTGACACTGAATAGATAATTCTGAGTGCAATAATATCTACTGGCATCTATCTTGCTCATAAAGACGATCTAATTGAAAATTGAAAAAGAATCAATAATGAAGTGCTTTGAGGCGCAGGTGAGGCCGTAAGGTGTTGAAATTTATCATTAAGTAGTAGAAGAATGCGTGTGCCTGCTTAAAAAAAAGGAAAAAAATAGGCTCTCTAAATTGTTAAGACCAATAAATGGGAATACGAATAAGGGGAAAGCTATAAGAAAGAAGAATTAATGGAGATCATAGAGATAAAGAAGGCTAACGAAGTTCTAACACTCTCACCAGCTTTAACAGCTTTAACAGCTTTAACAGCTTTAACAGCTTTAACACTCTCACCAGCTAGGCCAATTACTCTAATTACGATTTGAAAAATTTACCTGTCAATAGCAATGTGATTTTCTCTTCTATCAGAGTAGATCCATGTACTTGTGCATAGCAGATAAATTAAATTTACATCTAATGATCTGGAAAACGCGATTTTTGAGAGGGGAAAGATGGACAAAGAGGTTCCGTTTCTACGTAGAAACGAGATTGCCCGTCAGACACTAGCGCACCTCTAAATCTACCGGAACAAAACTCATGAATATCGAGTTTGGACGGGCCGACCCAAAGAAACTCCTCAGTTGCAGAGGGTCAGCCCTCGCCTTTCGACTGAGAATATTATATAGAATTTTTATGCTAGTAAGGGACCCGGTTTTGACTAAATTTGGCACCCGGCCTGGGACTCTGACACGACCTCTCTCACAACATCGTGCCACCTCTATCATTGGTACACACTCTATTATCTCCAAATTTTAAAAATTGTAAAAAATCCATTCGTGGTGGTGCAGGTTGTCCCGGCTAAAACATTGCCAACGGAATCTAAAATACCCCTGACTGCCGGTCTTGTAGCTGAACTACTGAACGCTGTACAAACTGAGCCTATTAGTAATTTCACGACACCAGCATTACCAAAGCTAGGATCTAAGGTCCCATCGTTTAGTAGCCGCAACACCGCAACTGCCTGGTTGTCTGCCACCGTATCGTAGTAGCTTCCAAATACTAAGATTTTTCCATCTGGCTGGATAATAACATCTGAGGCAGATTGATCTAAAACATCTCCGTTATCCCAAGTAAATCTACCATCAGAGTTAAAGCTGGAATCAAGAGCCCCATTAGTATCGAATCTGGCCACAGCTAAATCCTGATCAGACTCAACACCAGCGACTCTAGGGGTTACCCCAACCACAACAATCAGTCCATCTGATTGTATTGCGATGCCTTTGCCAAAGGACTTCGTAGGTGGGTCTATTAGATTTTCTGTGTGAAATAATATTCTGGTATGTCCATCACCTCCATCGCCGAAACTAGTATCCAAGGCACCAGAGGAATCATATTTTACTATTGCCATCTGCTCGCCACCAGCACCTATTGCAAAAATATTGTCGCTACTGTCAATGGCCAAACCATAAAGATTTGTTCCAACATTTGAATCTCTGGTAGTGGTGTGAGTCCCATCAGCATTCACAGTCCATAAAGTGGCTGCGTAGTTATCATCTCCTACTGCGACTATTGTACCTGTGCTTTGCACCCCGACATCGTAAGGCACCTCTGAACCAGCAGGGATATTGCCTTCAAAGGTGACAGCAGCTCCACCATTGAACGATGAATCAAACCCACCATCTGGGAGCAATCTATGAACTATAAAATCCGGGTTACTCGCTTTTGGCCCATTACCGTTCAAGACTGTGCCAACAATAACTAACTTGTCATCTGCCTGGATAGCCATTGCATTGAAATTGCCTTGTAGCTTCCCACTGAGTAGATCTACTGTTTCAAGGTAGGCGGTTGTCGTATCACCATTGGGATCGAATGCTGTATCGGCTGTCCCATTCTCCAAAAGTCTCGCGAGTTGCGCCTTGTAATCATAAGTGCCTGTCTGGTAGTCCCCACTCCCCAAGGCTACGATTTTACCGTCACTCTGTACACCTAGGTCTCCAAAAACATCTGCATACCCGTAAGCAGTTGTCATCACTGTGGCTCCAGTATTCACCCCCCATGTTAAGTCAGTAGCCCCTGGAGAATCCTTTTTAGAAAACAGTAAAATGTTGTATGGATTGGTCGCAGAATTTGGGGTTTGTCCAGCACAGAATAAAGAGTTTTGCCCATTGGTGGCTTCATCTAAATTCACCAGACAAGTGACCTTTCCCGTTCCGGTTCCGTTATCAATGGTGGCGGTGATCATGGAATTGGCAGGGCTGTTGATGGATATATTTTGCATGGTTTCGGTGGTAGCATCAAATGTTTCTGCTTCAATGTCGGTGAACCATTTTCCGGTGCAGTTGGTATCACTTGCCGGTGTGCAGTCGCTATAAATAGTCATTTCAATTTTTTTAATACCACTGGCCGCAGTGTCACTTCCTGATGATGTGTAACGAAATCCGGTGTAGGTTCCGTACAAATTTTCTAGGTCGGCAGCTGTCATTGCACTTCTTTTATTAGTGCCTACCGCAGTGTGATTAGCATCGGTAACCCACAGCATAGAACCACCAGAGCCTGTATAAAGAGTCCCCTTAGTGTCTCCAGAGTTTGAATCCCCCAAGGTGATAGCTCCAGCGGAACAGCCAGAAACATCAGAATCCGAAAGCACTAACGCTCCAGGTGTTCCATACCAACTCACGTTACCCCATGAAGTAGCTTCCCAAATATTTTCAACCGTCATTTGAGAGGCGGCATCATTCCAGCTCACCCACCCAGCGATGGACTGGCTGTTAACTGATGGATCGTTCGCTGTTCCCGTCCAATGATTCCAGACCCAATTGTATTGCTCATTACTTCCAGGGCAGGTCGGTCCATATACATTCAAAATTAGCTGGGTTTCAGTAGTTAATAAGGGCTCAATAGCAGTGAAAAACCCTTTGGTCTGTGTTCCCCAGAAATACCGATTACTATTGATAGTGGATTCCAATGCAGGACAACTACCTCCACAGCTACCATCCTCAGTGACAATTAAGAACTTTATAAAGCCTTGAGATACGCGGTCGAAGGTCCCAGCCATTGTTTTACCACTAGAATTCTCAGTAGCCTCCCAGCTGCCTCCAGTACAACCGATGGTCGCGCAGACATTCCCGGAGCTTGGGCTGATCACCGAATCATCAGAGTCAATTACAAAACTCCAATTAGTGGCCATTGAAATACTAGAAACAAGAAGTGCTAAAACTATTAAGTGTTTCATAAAATCTCCCTTTTATTCTTCTGAACCAATCCCAGAATATTTCCCGCCATCTCCCAGGTGAGTGAAAGTATTTTTCACTTTAAAAATTGGTTCAAATTTAGATTCGAATTTAGGTTCATCCCCGACTTTCGGAGCAGAGTCTGATTGGCCACAAGAAATTAAAAAGGGGATTAGAAGTAAGACAAATGTTCGCCGCATACGTTCCTCCTTTGTCACTTACAATTTTAGTCCTTTTTCGTCGCGATGTGTCAGCAAAGTTTGTAAGTAGCTTATTTATTTCAATTCTCCCGATCCTAAAAATTTCACAGCAGCTTGAATTTTTTCCAAAGTCCCCACCGCATCCGTGTTCTCTCCTTCATCGTCTGTCGGTCCCACCACTACCGCATTCCCAGCGTATGGCTGGCGTCCACCTTGGACTGCGAAAAAGTGCGTAGGGCCTTTCAGGAGCCCCTCGTCGTCTACGAAAGTGCTATTCTCGCCTATCTCAGGTCCCAGACAGATCAGGTCACACCCAACTAATTCGTAGATTTTTTTCAAATCTAGCTCTACGTTTAGCTCGGTGACTTCTTGTTTTTCAGCATCGATTTTAAAGACTCTCATTTTGCTTCCTCTCTTCAAAAGCCACGACTCGTTTCGCGAAGTCCATCGCAGACTTTTTGCCTTTAAATTCGTAATGTTTTTTGGCTTCGGAATCGTATAAGACCCAGACTTTGTTCATCTTGAATGCCACGTCGTTATCCATCCAAGTTCTCTTCTCAACCACAAAACGTCCGGTCGAGTAACACTGATTTGCTTCGTTGGTGATGAATTTCATTCTTCCTCCTACACCTATAATGTACCACATAGCGTGGTACATTGCAAGCGTGGGTGGTTAAGACTTCTTAGGCTTGGTTAGGCCACGGAATGTGCGGATTTTTGGATTCTCCAGGGCTGTGAAGGCCTTCAGGTACTTCTCGGTGTCCATCCCCAGGGAGAGGCTAGAACAGTGGCTCTGGAGGTCACAGACGAGACATGTGGCGTTCTCAGACTCCCAGAAGCCAAAGCAGTCCCCGTCCATAATTTCTTTCTGGTGAGTTGCAGCTCGGACTATGGCGGCCTCGAAAGCCGCCTTGGGAGCGCCTTTCGGGACCCATATCCCCTTATTTTTACAGTAGTTTTCGAGTTCTTTTTTAGTCAATCTTAAACCATTGATTTTATTATCAAATCTTAAATGTCTTTAAAACGCAGTGCATCCAGGCCAAAATTAATCTTTCTTTTACACCCCGCGAATACAATCCGACCTTGAAACCATTTCCCCCCGGTTTTGGCTTCGAGTGTCGGATTGGGGTTAAAGCGGGAGTGGCCCACCGCCGAATTGACTTCCATCTTTTTGCATCATCTCAATCCTCTCAAAATAATTTGGGAAAGTTTTTGCATCGTTTTCCCAGGCAGCTCGGCGACTTTATTCACTACAACGTATTCAGGATAAAATTCTTTTACACAGTCTGTCGCAATTCCAATTCCAATGCATTCTATCCCAGATTTTTTAATTTCTGAAACCGCTCTCCTTAAGTCACCATATAAAATTGGATGGCTACCTTCTGCACTGGGACTCCCATCGCTCAGGACCATTAAGATTTTCCTTTTTTGTTTTTGTTTTGACAATCTTTTTGCAGCCCATCGGACGCTCTCTCCGTCAGTATTATTTTCCCCAGCCCTAATTTCGGTGAGTCCAGTAAGTCTCCCACTATCAAAACTTTTGAAAATATGATGATCGAGTCTCTCGTTGGTCCTATTAAATCGCCTATCGGTCCCGGCATTTCGCGTCGCCATTGAGACTTCGCGATCAGATACCGAATTAAATCCGGTGATTTCGAACGGGATGGCTAGCATTTTCAGAGCCTCTGCCATCGCAACCGCTGTCTTTTTGGCCAATTCGATTCTCCCACCGTCCATCGATCCGCTTAAATCGATTAGGATCTCTATCGCAACATTGTTAGTTTCTGTTTTTGAAAATTCTTTAAAGGGTGATCTGAATCCAGGAGTCGAAAATAGTTTACTTAAATCCTTAGTATTTAGATTCCCGCGCTCTCTGTCGCCAGTCCATCTCGCATTTTCTTTTACTTTTAAAATTTTCTCCAAAGAGCTTCTCACTGGATTAATAGTTTTTTGGACCTCTCTTCTCAATTTGGAATATTGAGTTACATTCCCGCCGCTGGTGTGATCGATCTCTTTGTCAAATTGAGTCGTAACTGGGATATGTCTGCCACTCACTCTTTCGCCGGTATACCTACGATGAACCCCACTCGGGGAGCCTTCTGCGATGTCCCCTGCGTCTTTATCATGCTCCTCAATGTAATCGCTTATCTCTTCGTTGATCATTTTTTGGATATCAGTGACATTGTGCTCATCAAATCTGGAATCTTTGGCGTCTAATTTCTCAGTCAACATATCCCCATATTCTCCGATGCCGCCATCGCTCTCACCTTCACCTCCACCTTCACCTTCACCTTCACCTTCACCTTCACCTTCACCTTCACCTTCACCTTCACCCTCACCTTCTTGACTCTCGCCGCTTTCTTTCTTCTTATCTTTCTTATCTTTCTTATCTTTCTTATCTTTCTTATCTTTCTTATCTTTCTTATCTTTCTTATCTTTCTTATCTTTCTTATCTTTCTTATCTTCTTCTTGTTTTTGTTTTTGTTCTTCTTCTTGTTTTTGTTCTTCTTCTTGTTGTTTTTCTTCTTGTTGTTTCTCGACAATTAGGTCGGATATTTTTTCAGTTAACAATCTCAATTCAGTAGTATTCGCGCAGTCATTAAGTTTAGAGCGAAGCGGAGCTGTCACCTCAATATATTTTTTGATATCGTCATCAATGTGGAGGTCGGCCTCCCCGTTCATTTCGTCTGCGATATTAAAAATCAATCGGATAGGCCAGGGGAGTTTCCCCCAAGTCTCAGGCATAAATGCTTTCTTACGAAGTTTTTGTCGGAGTGGGTTGAGATTCAAAACAGTTCCGGGGAATTCTTTTTTCATTTCCCGCTCGATACGGATATCCTCGACTCCGTTCAACAATTCCCGATGAAATCGAGTTTTAGTTTCGGCCATTTCTTCGAATTTGGTGAATTTGCAATGAGCCACTTCATGATCCAGATACCCATGGAAATCTTGTTTCAGCTCGTCATTCAATTTTTCCAGGACTGGCAAGTAGATTTTTTTGCCGTCAGTTTTTGCCTGCGAACCCTGAAAAACTACTTCGATGTGATACTGTCTCGCTAAGACCCGAGCTAATTTTTCCATTACGGTTTCGAACATCAAGCCTCCAATTCAGCCTACAATCTCATTGTACCACACCGTGTGGTACAATGCAATCTAAGAAGTGGGGCCTTCGTACATGGCTCTGGTGATGATATTCTTAATTATTTCGGCATCTTCCCGACTAATTTTGGCGAATATAGTAGATTGGGCCGCCTTCACTGGATCTTGATGCCGAAGCATCTGCTCACTCCAGTCGATCACTCTCCGCGTGGAAAAAGTGCAAGTAATATCCTCTTTTTCAAAAGATTCTCGAATTAAATTCGCGACTCCAACGATTCTGCTAGCGATCCTTTCGTTCAACTTTGGCATTAGGCCACACAAGACTTTTGCTTCAGCTTTCGCGTCCATATAATCCACTTTATAAACTCTCCAGCGGTCGAGAAATGCTTCATTCATTATATTGGTTCCCTGGTACATTCCCCGGTAGTCCTGCATACAACCGATACTATTCCCAGTTGCGAAAATTCTGAAATTGGGATGTGGCTCGACTACTTCGTGGCCCTTCTCTTTTAAAGTTAATTTCCCACCGGGCTCCAAAACTGGGTTGAGAATACTTAGAATTGCAGGCTCTCCAAAATCTAATTCGTCCAAATTCACCCAGTAACCATTTCGCATCGCAGTCGGAAGAAGCCCATCGACCCATACTGTTTCGCCACCCTTAACAGTCCAGAATCCTACGAGGTCTCCAATCGTTATCTGTCCGTTTAAGTTAACTCTGAGAAGCCCATTCCTAGTCAGTGCGGCGATTTGCTCGACGCAACTACTTTTGCCGCATCCGGTATGGCCCACTAAGAGCACCCTTTTATTTTCCAGAATGTCTTGGGCGATGTCCTTAGAATGCTCTCCAAAAATGTAAGACCCATTCACTTTCGGAACATATGGATTTGCCTTTAAATTCACCGGCAGCGATACCCCGGCGACATCTACCACTACCATCCCAGATTTTGTTTTTGCCACTATTTTTGTTTTTGGCTCCAGCACTAGCTCCCCTACATCAACGATATTAAAATCTGCCAGATACGCCACGAGATCGTGCTCTCTCTCGATGTGAGAGACTAGCTCTACCTTCCCATCGGCGTTAGGTGTGATTTCTTCGTGGCCACAGATTTTGCATGTTAGAGACATAAACAACTCCTTCTATGTCCCTAATGTACCACGTCGTGTGGTACATTGTCAAGCTCTCTTCTTTTTTTCTTTCATCTCAACTGTACGACCGTCTCTCCTGAGATTTTCGCCAGCACCTTTATATTCCTTTGGCTTTTTAATTGAATATTTTTTCTCAAAAATAGGCATCCCCAGTCTTACCATTTCCGTCACGACCCAGGTCCTGGTCACTGTGAGTCCAGTTGATTCGGCTATCTCTTTGGTCAGCCAGTTAAAATATTCTTTATCTCGCTCCTCTAATCTGAAAGTAAATCCTGAATCCTTCATGCTGCCTCCTTTTTATTTTTTTCATAAGCACGAACGCATTCCATTGCGGTGTTGTTATGAATCTCTAAAACTTTTTCAATTGGACTTTGATATCCCCCGGCTAAATTCCAAGCCACTGGGACATCCATCTCTCTAAGTGTCTCAAAAACAATTCTATCCCTTGTTCTTAACTCTTCGGTTGTCAGACTCCCACCCAACGGGTCTTCGATATGAGCATCGGCACCAGCTTGGAATAAAACCACATCGCATCCTGAGAATTTATTTTTTATAATTTCTGGCAACTCGTTAAGCCATATCGACGGCGAATTGATACGCTCTCCGCCGAACGTGTAGTGGGGCACAAAGTCGATATCGAGACGATCAATAATATTATTTGTTCCATTCCCATAATGGTTATCGAGATCGAGAATTCCCACCCTGTCTGCCCCCTCTCCTTTCAGAACCAATGCTGTGACCATGAGTCCATTAAAAGTACAGAACCCGCCAGAGTTATCGTAGCCTGCATGATGGAACCCAGACGTGGGGGAGACCCCTGGCTCTCCGGTCCTTAAAGCGTGTCTGCCAGCGGCGATCATGCTGCCGGTAGTCCATGGAAGAGATTTGGCGACACTATCTTTAAAGTTTCCAAACCCATTCGATATCGTACAATTCAAAATACCCTCAACAAATTCATTTCGGTGCGCCAGACAGAGTTCTTTTTTTGTGGCTGGTTCAAAATTAACGATTTCGACATTCACTAATTTTTTCCACTGCTCCACAACCAGGGTCGGCTTCCCTGCACTCGGGGAGAAACCATTCCCATCTGATACGGTTTGTTTTTCATTAAAAAATACTTTCATAAAATACTCCAAGCTACATTGTACCACAATGTACCACACTATTCCAATTGGGGCGGCTTGTTGCCAGTATCTGCGATGTCCTGGATTAAAGAGTAAATCGCTTTTTCTCCTTCTTTGGTCAATTCCGTTTGATCCAAAATCTTTTTGAGTTCTTCGTGATATTCTTTTTTGCCAAAAATCCTAGCGAGGACTCCGACCAAATCATTGGCTGCTTTGTTTTCCAAGGAATTCTCCCCTACTATGTTCGCTAAAATGCGGGCTTATATATTCGAAACGTCTGAATTCTCCCACTGAGAGTGGCTTATGTTCTGTCAGGATTTCCTTTTGTCTAATCTCAGTTTGGATTGCCATCTTGTCATCAACTAGGACTCGCCCTGGCTCGACCTTCGGATGCGGATAAAGAATAGAGTCCACGACTTTTACTATCACAGTCCCCACCAAAGATTCTAAAATCTCGGCGTGAGAGACGCTAGAAAGAGAGAGCACTATAAAAAATATTTTCAACATACGATCCTCCTTCCTAGTATTGTACCACGATTGCACTACAATGTACCACACAAAATGTACCACAGTGTGGACATACCATGGACTCTCAGCCTATTGCGATAAAAAAAATAAATTTGTCTAGATTTATCGTGGTACATTGCGTTACACTAGACGCAGGAGGTCGAGAATTATGGCAATTAAAAGAAAAAAAGAAGAAAAAACTCTGCAAATTCCAGAGGTTCTAGACGACATGCTACTGGCGGGTTTCACATCGTCTTGTCTCGAAAAACATTATAAAGAGATGGGATCAGGAGCCCGCAAAGGCATCAAGGAGTATCTAGAAACGAACACCGATGGGTTCGAGATCAGCCTGAGCGAATCCTGGAAGTGTGATTATGGCAGCGTCAACCTGAAAATTCGAAAGTCCTACGACATCGACACCGATGGAATTATCGAGAAAGTAAACGAGGGCAAGGTAACAATTGAAACACTTCTTGCGGTTGCGAAATTTTCAGCCGCTGACCTTGCGAAGCTGGGACTAGGGGATCTTTGCACCGAAAAACCCGACCCAACCGAATTCATCGAATTGAGGGCCAACGCGGAATTCAAAGAGAAAGTTGAATCCAGATTCAATAAAGTTGAAGTCGCAAGATTCGATGAAATTATAGAGTCAAAGCCTGTGAAAAAAGAAGTGAAAAAGATTGCAAAAAAAGCACCGAAAGAATCCCCAGAGGAAAAAATCGCCAAGGCCATGGCAAAAGTAAAATCAAAAAAATCACCAGAATCAGATCTTGAACAAATCCTGGGAGGTGAATAATGCCATCTACATATAATCGCGAACAGCCATCTTTGGAATCTCTTTTGGGAGTGTACCAGTATATCAATGCGAGCACTAACTCCAGAAAATTCTGGGCCATTCACTATGACGAAGGTCACGGCACCTACACGACTGCTTGGGGGAGGATCGGCACCGTAGGCCAAACTAAACAGGGCCTAAGCGGGTCGGAGGCCTTAACCAAAATTCAAGAAAAAATAAGCAAAGGCTATACGCTCTCAAATGATGGCAAACCAAAACGCAAACTAAAAATAAAAACACCCAAGCCAGAAGAAGGTCATCTCACTTTTATAGAAGAACTGAAAAAGATTTGCGGGGAATGAAATGAAATATTTAGTTCCACCTTCTAGATGCACTGCCGGACTCCCAGACAACTTGGAGTTGAAGCATCTCATAGGAGAAGAAAAATTAGATGGCAGTCGCTACATGCTTTATTTGGGATGCGATCCATACGAAAGACAAGCCGGGAATGCCCTACTTTCTCGAAGAATTTCTGTGAAAGACGGGAAGCATGTAGATCGAACCGAGAATGTCCCTCAAATAACTGGAATTGATTACAACGGGCTCAGTGGCACCGTGATAGACGGGGAAATAATGGCTACCGATTTTCTTGGAACCAATTCCATTATGAATTCTGGTCCCGCCTTGGCTGTCCAAAAACAAGAAGAGAATGGTTTTTTAAATTTCAACATTTTCGATGTCCCAATTTTTAGAGGAAATGATATTCGCGGCTTACCTTTGACAGAGCGAAGAAAGGTTTTATTAGAAGTCGCCAAACGAATGGGAAATGAAAATATAAAAGTGATCCCACAAATCACCACCGACCTAGCTAGCTACTTCAAATCAATAGTCAATGGTGGCGGTGAGGGCCTAATCATCAAGGATATTCGACAAGGGTATGGGTGTGGCTGGGCAAAGATGAAAAAGTCCTACGATGTTTCGGTCGTAATTAGTGGATGGAAGCCTGGGAAATCTGGAACGAAATACGAATCTCAAATCGGATCTCTGGCACTTTCTATCTATAAAGATGGTGGGCTAGTGGAAATTGGATTTTGCTCTGGCTTTGACGATGCTCTAAGAAAAAAAATGAGCGACAACTTCTCTGACTACAAGGGGAAGGTGATAGATATTTTTGCTCATGAGATTCAAAAAGGGAAGAGCTGTACCAATGGTATTGGCAGACTTAGACACGCCACATTCCATCGATTCAGAGATGATGTGTCTCCTGAGACTATCACTACCGAAAAACTAAAAGAAGATTTAGAGACCGGAGCTAGATCGAATCGCTCAAAGTGGAGAAGTAAGTAAGAAATGAAATATATAGCGAGAGAGAGGCCGGAATCAATATCTAAGAAATGTCCTTATTGCGTGGGTACGGGGAAACTCAAGATTAGACCAAAGGTTTTGATGAACCGGAAAACTGGGGAACTTATTCTCATGGTTACTAGTCATCTGACCAGCGATGAGAGGAATGATATTTGGTTTGAATACGAAGACCTGGGGGGAATATGAGGGGTCTTTGGCTAGAAAAGGTGGCGAAAATAGTGTGGTAATGTACCACACTGTGTGGTACAATAGAGGTATAGGAGACGCCAATGGGAATGATGAAAGAAGTAGCCATGATTATTGAAGAATCTCTAGCCTGCGCCGAGCCTGAGATGGACGCCGCCGACGCTATTCGGGCCTATTGCCTGGAACATGAGATCTCCAATGGAATCTGTGAGTTCGCTGTCCGGGCTGCTAAGACGTACCCCGCTCAAGGAGTTGGCCAATGCCAAATAAAAAAGGCGAATTAATTTTCTGGGAAATTCCAGAGATGGACGTGGATCGAGAAGAGATCGAGACTCTGGGCTTCGGACATTTGGTTCCACGTAATCAATATCGGGCTGCGATGCTTCGGGCTATTAAAAAGCTCACCAAGGGCAGAGAGAGGATGTATCGCAAATTTAATGATCGCGTTGGCAATGTCCAATTTGGGGTTTTTTCAGAGCACGTCAATGGTAGCGACATCTCCCTGGACAAAGAATTGATTATCTCCCTGGACAAAGTCACCGGCAGTACAACCTCGAATGTCCCCTGCGATTTTTACGAAAAAATTAAAGAGCTGTACTCTGACGCTAGAGAGTCCCTGGACTCCAGCCAGCTTCGAAGTCTTATCCTTCGTATAGTTAAGCGCCAGTATGCCGGGATCGCTATGCGTAAGAGTGGTGGAATTTATTTCATTGATAAAACCTTCTCTGAAGATTTTACGAGATTGGAATCTTTATTCCGAGCCTTCCCAGATTGCCGCCTTCATCGTGTCCCAATTTACGATGACAATGGGACTGTGGAATCACTTGAACACGCTGCCTCCGAAGATATCGGGGGGGAAATCGCAGAGATCATGGCCGCAGTAGCAGAAAAGATGAGGAAAGGGATGCTAACTCGCCGACAGCTAGAAGGAAAGGTAAAAGAGGCTGAAGAAATTTTCACCAAACTCGAAGTCCACAAAGACAATTTAAAAAGCAAATATGAGCTGATCAAAGATCGACTAGAGAAAACAAAAGCCAACTTCAAATCCTTGATGGATGGTGCTGGCAGTGTGGCGCTGGACCCAAGTGATTTCATGGCGGAATTGAGAGGATTGGCTCTCGGGACCTCGACTGGGGCCATCAATGCAGTAGGGGTGGGTTTTAAGAAAGAGGAGCCAGAGCTGTCTCTAGAGGAAAAAATTCAGAAAGCCATGCTGAAAGCGAAGGATCTTTGATGAAATTTTGTAAAAAATGCGCTCAAATGACTTTTTCCAAGCCTAAGATGGAATTCGTGGTTGTGGATTACCCAATGTCTAGAACCACCACGCCAGATAGAATTGTAAAAGCAAAATTTTATAACTGGGATCAAGCCATATCGTTTGCCAGAACAGTTTCTAATGTGGCGCGAGTCGAAGAGCATGAAGCCGGTAAGACTTGCGTACTTTGTGGGGGAGATAAATGAAGCCCAAAACGCTTTATCAATATAATACTCACCACCAACTGGAAAAACATAAGGTCGCTTCTGGGTGCAATCCTCAAAAGATATGTGACTGGCCGGGACCACGGTATCGATGCCGAACGGAGAAGCATGATTTTTATGGGTGGAGCAAATTAAAAGATGCTAGAAGTGAAGAGATTTCTCTAGCATGTGACGCCATCCATAAGTTGAAACTCCATTTAGAATCTTTGATAAAAAAAAGGACGATTGGGAGAGAATAATGGAATTAGAAGAAATTTTAGAACACGCAAAAACTTCAGTGGAAAGAGCTTGGGGTGACGCCAGACCGGAGCCCAGTGTAACAGTGATCGGATACACCGACGACAACGAGGTCATTCATATCCCATTGCTATTTAGGAATGACGAGGAGAAGCACAGATCTCTCATGATGGTTACAGCAATCTTCGCCTGCATGGATGTTAAAATGTATGTGACTATCGCAGAGGCTTGGATGTCGCGACTGTCAGCGGATAACATCCCAGACATACAACCTAGGCCTAGCAAGGACCCAAATAAAATCGAAGTTGTTATGTTGAATGCAGTGTCTAGAAATAAAGTTTTAGGGTTTACATACGAAATCAGTGATGACAAATTGCTAGAACATCCCTTGGATGATGCTATTTCGTTCGGTGGACGATTCTCAGAGCTGCTCCCACCAGAAGGTTTATCGATCCCAAAAGAAATGAGAGATAAAATTATCAAAAATGTTATGCCCAGGATTAGAAGAGAAAAATTCAAATTGATTAAAGGTGGGAAAGATGGAGAAACATTCCATTGAGGATAACAAAAGGTTCATTTTTTCCAATTCCCTAATTTCGCCTGCATGAAAAGAGCGTCCGCCGTAATCGATGGATTCACTTTTCTATAATTCCCAAGATGGCCAATCAAAAGATGGCAGTTGATTCCCCACTTTTTATTTTCACAAAGAGTCATCAAGTTGCTTGGCTCTAATTCTAAGTCTGGAGCTATGTGAAACGGGATGACGTGATGAACTTGGGTCTTAGATTTCAATCCGCAAATACAGCATTTAGGATGTCTTTGTAGATGGCTCACTCTAACCTTCGGCCACTCACTTGATCTCTTAGCACCTTTCGGAGCTTTGCCTTGAATTCGATCTTTTATTCTTCCAAACCAATTCATATTTCTCTCGCATTATTAATTATTTTTTCAAAAATAGGATGCCTCATTGGCAATTTCCCAGGATCAATCCCTTCCGGCATTCTAACAGCTCTAACCTTAAAAAACATTTTCAATAAAGCCGCTGCTCTTTCGATTGAGCTTGGATGCTTCAATTTCCCTTTATTTTTCCCATCTCTATAGTATTTCTGATCTGTCCAGGCGTCAGCGTCCCAAAGTAGGACCACCTCCTTGGCTTCTGTCTTTCTGAGCCAATCTACCTGCTGGGAATGTAGCGCCTTGCCATTGGTGGCTACTACATTATCCCCAGTTTTGGCCGCGTCCATGAAGCCCTCTACGATTATTATTTGTTCAAATTCTTTTGCCTTATCGTAGTTGTAGAGTACCGATCTGGCCGAGACACCCTTGGGATTCAACACCTTCTTAAAGTCCTTACCAGACCCCTCCCAGGTGGCCCTGGCCTGCCAAAATACCATCTTATTGTCCATGAAAGTGGGGACTATGATTCGGCCCTTACAGTAGCCGACATCCGAGAAGCCCCATTCGTTGGCCATGGCATAAGAAAGTGGGATTCCCCTTTTTTTCAGATATTCATGCTCTGACTTTATAGGTTGATACCCGAATGGGAATTCCAGCTCTTTCAAATTTTCTTCTGGTCCCAAGACCTCCTCGTACCACCCGAGATCCCCAGAATCTAATCTAATGCTAAGATGCTCCAGCGGGTTGAGGGGCCTGCCCCTTAAAATCTTCAAAGCTCCATACAAATCTACGTTGCAAACGGACTCTACAAATCTAGAGAGCTGCCCAGACCAATCACAGTTGTAACAATAGAAAACTCCATTTTTTGAATTTATCCAAAGCCTGAATCTATAGTCTAGCCTGGGCTCACCACGATTCACACATTCAGGACAACATATCGCATATTCCTTATGAGAACCGGAATCATGAATTTTAAAATCTAATTGATATTCTTTTAAGAAATTCTCAATATGGAAATTGGGGAAGGACTCACTCATCCTCTTCAACCCCAAACAATTCTTTATCAATAATTGATTCTACGTATTCACTAGCCATTATTTTCTCTTCTTTCTTTCCAACCAAGACGGGATCTGGAATTTGTAATCCCCGATACACCCGTACAGCTTTGAATGGAATATCATTTTCTTGAAGTTCACAATTAGTCTGATAGTCCTGCCATCTTCGTTAGACCTGTAAATGTCTATATGGAATCTTAAAATCCCCATCTTCTTCTCTCTGGGGGTTTGATTTAATGTGGCCACTAGATCTGCGATCCTAACCTTCTCATAACTCTCACTTACATTTTTTGCTCTAAGTAGATAGGCATGTTCTGGCTCATCCTTCGGACGTTGGGATTGAGAGGCTGTCCATACTGCCACCGAGTGGATCATCGCCATTTGTTTCAGATGACGATAAACCGAAGTTTGTTCGTGCCTGATATTGTCGTGTTTTTCGTGGCTCTTAAGAAGGTCCCCGTAATCTATTACAACTAGATCCGGCCTCATCCCGCGTCTTTCGGCTTCTTTCACCTTCGCTTCGACATCGAGAACCGTATAGTTCCAGTGCGAATTCATTGGAACCACTTCGAGATTCTTCATGTACTTCTTACCGATTTCGGCGAGTTTGTGAATCTCTTCGCTGGTTAGCTGATCGTTTTTAATTCGGTTGTAATCTATTCTGGCAAGCCTTGCCTGATACCGCATCGTTGTCTGCTCGGTAAGGCCCTCTAGGACAAAGTGGGAGACCCTGCCCTCGCCAGAGAGAAGTGTGGCACATCCCATGTGAATCAGACCAATCGATTTCCCCTTCTTGGGTTCCGCCAATAGGATTCCAAGCTCTCCTTTTTCAAGACCTCCATTTAGAATCTCATCAAGGGCATCGATCCCGGTTGGCATCCGATGGCTCTCCATCAGAGTCTTCTTAACGTACCGCTGCCTTATGTCCTCAAAATCTTCAATCCCAATGGACATATCGTCTTTGAAACTAATCCCATACAGGTCATTAATCCCCTC
>Ga0307377_10003956_pt1 | contig 16405 bp, 14 predicted proteins | sample TR3MG_FD_202535 | JGI IMG/M metagenome (GOLD analysis project Ga0307377, IMG submission 202535) | Soil microbial communities from Risofladan, Vaasa, Finland - TR-3 | ecosystem: Environmental > Terrestrial > Soil > Coastal area > Acid sulfate soil | place: Finland: Risofladan, Vaasa | collected... | reverse complement strand
GGTATGATATAGGTTCTGGTGCGGTGGAGGCCGGCTGCAAGCACGTGGTGGGTAAGAGATTGAAGCAGTCTGGGATGATCTGGAGCAGAGCCGGCTCATCGGCGGTGTTAGCGTTGCGGATTACCTGCCTGAATAACCGATGGGAGCAGTTATGGTCGCAAAAGCCGCTGGCCGCCTGAAAAATCTACCTACAAACTACAGATGCACCCCTGTGCCGGAGCGCACGGATAAATATGTTGTCACTTCGCGGCTGCGGGGCTAAACTTATGCCCTATGCTCGGAAAAATATTGTCCTTTTACACGAAGTATTTCGCAGTCTGGGTGGTAGTTTTCGGAGTCACAGCGTATTTTTACCCGGCGCCTTTTGAGGCTTTGGATAATTACAAGAAGCTGTTCTTTGCCCTGACGATGTTCGGCATCGGTGCGGTTCTGGAGGTTGATGATTTCAAAAGAATCGCAAACAGGCCGGCCGTCGTCCTGACAGGTTGCTGTGCTCAATTCACTATTATGCCGTTTGGGGCGTTTCTCCTGGCCAAGGCGTTCGCGTTGCCGGCCGAGCTTTCGGTCGGGTTGATACTGACCGGCGCCGCGCCCGGCGCTATGGCAAGTAACGTAATGAGTTATATTGCCAAAGCCGATACCGCATACTCGGTTTCGCTGACGACCGTCTCCACCTTGTTGTGCCCTTTACTGACGCCGGGGCTGACTTTTCTTTTAGCCGGCTCGCTTTTGCCTGTTCCTTTCCGCAATATGGTGTTTGATGTGGTTTTCATGGTGATACTTCCTTTATTTGTGGGCTTTGGAGTAAGGCACTTTTTCAAGAAAGAAGCGGAAGCGATTCTGCCGGTTTTTCCGGCGATATCTGTAACATTTATAATATTCATTTGCTCACTGGTAATAGCTCTTAATCGAGAGCGGCTGGCCGAGCTGACCGGAGTTGTTTTGGCTGCCGCTGTGGTCTTGAACATCTATGGAATGCTCGCCGGTTACGGGGTGGGGTCGGCTTTCAGGATGGATACGAGGCGAAGGCGAACCCTCTCAATTGAGATCGGCATGCAGAATGCCGGTTTGGGGGCGACACTCGCCCTGGAGCATTTCGGAAAGAAAACCGCACTGCCCGCGGCGATTTTCGTCTTTATCTGCATTATTACCGCCTCGATAATGGCTGAACTCTGGCAGAAAAGGCCCGCCGAACCTGTAGCACAATAAATAATATATATTAGCTTGTGACTATTGTATTTTGGTAATTCGAATGCTATAATTCGCCCTCACACTGGGTTTTTTGCTGGTTTAGAGGCAGTCGCTTTTCTCGGCTGCCTTTCGGTTTGAATATCACAGGAAGTCTTTAGGAGTTGGAAGATGGGTTGTAATCTGGCAATTGCAGGGGTAACCGGAGCGGTCGGTCAGGAATTTCTGAAGATACTCGAAGAACGCGATTTCCCGTTTGATTCTCTCAAAATGCTGGCGAGCAGCCGCTCGGCCGGTAAGAGAATCGAATTCAAAAGCAAGCAGTATACGGTCGAGGAGCTCACCAAAAACAGTTTTAATCGCGTCGATATTGCCTTGTTCTCGGCGGGCGCGTCCCGCAGCAAAGAGTTTGCTCCGGCTGCGGCGCAAGCCGGTGCGGTTGTGGTCGATAACTCCTCCGCTTTCAGAATGGACCCCGAAGTACCGCTCATCGTGCCGGAAATAAATCCGCAGGAAATCGCAAAGCATAAGGGCATAATCGCCAATCCGAACTGTTCGACGATTATCGCCATCGTGCCGGTATGGCCCCTCCACAAGGCAAATCCCGTCAAGAGGATGGTCGTCAGCACCTATCAGGCGGCCAGCGGCGCAGGCTACTCGGCGATGGTTGAGCTGGAGAACCAAACCCGTGAAATGCTTGAGGGCAAACCGCCTGCCTGCAAGGTTTTTCCCTATCAAATCGCCTTTAACATCTTCAGCCACAACTCGGACCTCGATGTCACCGGGTACAACCTTGAAGAGGTCAAGATGGTCAAGGAAACCAGGAAGATTTTTGATTGCCCGGGCATTGCTATCACCTGTACCTGCATTCGTATCCCGGTATTCAGGGCCCACTGCGAGAGCATTAACCTCGAATTCACCGACCCAATCACACCCGAGCAGGTCCGGGACCTGCTGAGCACCGCACCGGGCGTTTCACTTATCGATGACCGCGAACATAACCGCTTCCCAATGCCCATCGACGCCACCGGCAAAGATGACGTCTTCGTGGGCCGGATTCGCCAGGACGACTCGATACCGGACAATCGCGGCATAAATATCTGGGTCGCAGGCGACCAGTTGCGAAAGGGCGCGGCGCTTAATGCTGTCCAGATTGCCGAAAGGCTGCTATAATTTGCCCTCATGGGCCTTCGCAATATAAAATTGACTATAAGCTATGACGGCGTAAACTACAGCGGCTGGCAGCACCAGCGCGGTAAGCGTACCATACAGGGCGAGCTTGAGCGCGCAATCGGCGAACTGACAGGCTTTGTACCGAAGGTCAACGGCGCCAGTCGGACCGACGCCGGGGTCAGCGCTCTGGGGCAGGTCGCAAACATCCATATCGATTCGCCCATACCAACCAAGAATCTTGCAAAGGCAATTAGCCAACGACTGCCACGCGAAATTCTCGTTACCGAGGCGGTTGAGACGGATGAGACATTCGACGCCTCGAGCAGCGCCAAAAGCAAATTATACCGTTACACGATTTTCGCCGGTAAGAACCGAAACGTGCTGCAAAGCCGCAATTGCTGGCACTATCCCCATGCTCTCGACGTGACGGCCATGGACGCCGGCGCCAAAATGCTGCTCGGAACCCACGATTTCAGGTCTTTCGCGGCTGCTTCCGATGAGCGGGAAAACTCTGTCCGTACGGTCGCGCAGTGCAATGTCGCTCAGGATGATAAATGGATATATCTTGATATTGAAGCGGACAGATTCCTTCATAAAATGGTCCGAAACATAGTAGGCACCCTTGTGGAAATAGGCAGAGGCCGGTGGAAACCCGAAAAAATCAAGGAAATTCTCGCGGCACGCAGCCGAACGGCCGCCGGACCGACCGCTCCACCTGAAGGTCTTTGTCTGATGTGGATTTGTTATTGAATATCGGAGACCTTGGCTGTGACAGACTTCCGCAGCGAAAAGCCCGGCGATGAACCAGCGATTCGGTACGTCAATGAGCAGGCTTTTGCCGGACCCGATGAAGCGAATCTCATCGACGCTCTGCGAAATCGCAATGCTTTTACACTAGGGAATTGGCTCGCAACTGCTGCAGACTGCTCTGGACAAATGCCGGCAGCTTGACTACGACGCAGTGGTGGTAATAGGGCATCCCGACTTCTATCGGAGGTTTGGATTTGTGCCGGCCAAGTCGAAAGGTATTCGGTGCGAATTTGATGTCCCTGACGACGCATTTATGGTGCTGGAGTTGCGAAACAATGCCTTGGCGGGGCGAACCGGCGTCGTAGAATACCAGCCGGAGTTTCGCGACGTGTAACCGCTTCGAAAGACCCGGAGCTAAATGAGAATCGTCCACATAATAACGAGATTGATACTCGGCGGGGTGCAGCAAAGCACATTAATAAGCTCCAAGTCCCCCGGGCCGGCAACTCTTGTTCAGAAGATAGGCTGAAATGCAGAAGACTTTATTGGTTGTATTTCTGGTGTTGTCTTTGACAATAATGATGGGATGTATATCCCTGCCGCGTGAGTTGCTCAGCTCGGCCATAGAGACTCAGGAGCTTTCCGACCATGTTCACTTTCTGGCCCGGCCCGCACTTAAGGGACGCAAGCCGCGAACTTGGGAATCCGCAACGGCGCGACGGTATGTGGAAAGCAGGTTTAAGGCGTATGGGCTGGCGCCATGGGTAGGCCGAAAAGGGTACGGTCAGCCCTTCGGCTTTGGAACGAATATTATAGGCGTATTACCGGGTTCGGACCCCAATTTGGCTGATGAAGTAGTGGTCCTCTCGGCACATTACGACCATCTGGGCAAGACAAAGAAAGGTGTTCTCTTAGGGGCCTGCGATAATGCATCAGGGGTTGCAGCCCTTCTGGAAATTGCTGAACATTTGAGTATGGCCACAAACCGGCCCAGGCGGCCGGTTTGTTTTGCTTCTTTTGACTGTGAAGAAACATTCACACTGGGGTCATTTGTATTCACCTGCCAGCCGGATTTTGATAAGCACAGGATCGCAGCGATGGTCAACGTTGATCTGCTGGGCAGAGACTTTCTGGATGTAGTGGCGGATTCGGTCTTCGTTGTTGGGACCGAGCTTTATCCAGGACTGCGAGAGCAGATATTGCAGAGGGCGGCACAGGCGGGAATAAGGGTCCTGCCGATAGGGACGGACTTGATCGGACCGCGAGGGGACCATGTTGCGTTTGAGACCCTGGAGATACCCGTCTTGTTTTTCTCGTGCGGGTTATACAACGACTATCACAAGCCGACGGACACTGCAGAGAAGTTGAATTACTCGGCCGTGAAGAAATCAGCCGAGTTAATTGCCAGCGCAATCGAGGTGCTTGCGAACGCCGACGATTTAAGGCGGTTGCCGCCGGAAAGATGTGTGGATGAAGGTGAGCTGCGAACTTTTTCATTCATCCTTGAGAGAATCGAGTCTAATTATGAACAGACAAGGCTTAATGTTCAGGGGAAAAAGGCTGTGCAGGAACTGGCTGTGGAAGCAAAGCGATTGTTGGACAGTGGAGCATATACCGCGATAGAGCGACGGCATTTTTTCCGAAAGATAGCTGAACACCTGCTTCCCACATTTGCCGGGGCAAATACCACTTGTGCTCGGAGCAGGGAGGGTTTGCTGTGGGCCGATGAATTTTACGGTGCCCATCGTAAGGCCTTGATCGTGGGCTTCCGGAAGCTGGTACACCACCTACTGAAAGACAAGCCGGGGCCGTTTGGCAAAGTGAGGTTCAAATATCAAGCTTACGACGTGGGTGATGGTGAGTTGAGTTTGATGAGAAGGGATGACGGACAGTACGAGTTGGACGCTATTCTGACACAAATGGAAATGAACTTTGAAATGGGCGGCTGGCTCTTTAAGCGTCCGGTTTTCGGCTTTTTTGGGGGCGGGCTAAGCCTCGAGCATTTCTTGGGCAGCAGGGAGGAGATGGTAAGTTTTTGCTTGTTGCGGTGGCGGGAAAACCTAAAAGATGACTCTTACGCTCGCGCCTGGGGGAAAATCCTGAAGGCGGTGACCGGAGAGGAAAATGGCGCAACGTATAACGACTGGCTGCAGGGGGCGCTCGAGAAACAAGGTTGGGTCGATGAGAAGGAATGGATTCTGAATCTGCGCGAAGGCGACAATTCGCGACTGGCTTACGAGGCGGGAGCGAAAATGCCCAAGGCGGCGGTCAATGGCACAGCAAGCGAACTATATCAGATTATCAAAGACGTGAACGCGCCGGCATGTACGCGTGTAAGTGCGATTTGGGGGCTGGACAACGAAGCGGACGGTGCAGGGCTGCTGGCCTTGGCGCATGTTCTGACGGACGAGACACCCTCGACAACAAAGGTGGGACAGCCGCGTTTCATGGATGAGTCTTACCCGTTTGCGGACCACGGAATCATTAGGATGCTGCGGAAGTCATGGGAAAAACAGCACGAAAACAGAGCTGGCCCAAGAACTATCGCCGACGATGCTCAAGACAAGTTAAGGCAATTGACGGGGCAGAATTTTGGCAAAGATGTGAAGGCTTGGCGCAAATGGATTAAGGCACATGTTAAATAAGCGAGACCATTTGATTGTACCCGTAGAACCAACCAAGGTAATCTAATGAAAATTGTTCACATAATAACAAGACTGATTTTAGGCGGGGCGCAGGAAAATACTCTCATCACCTGCAAGCTTCTGGCCCGGCGGGGACACGATGTCACGCTGATAACGGGTCCGGCCCTCGGGCCCGAAGGCGATCTCTACGACCAGGCGCGGGACCAGAACTTCAGACTTATAGTCCTCGACAAGCTAAGACGCCAAATCAATCCCGCCCACGACATACCGGCATACTTTGCAATCAAAAAGCTCATCCGCGAGCTGAGACCTGGCATCGTGCACACTCATTCAGCCAAGGCGGGAATACTCGGAAGATTTGCAGCATACAACCTCCGACGGGCCACGGGTCACGGGTCCTGGGTCACGAAGGTAGTGCATACCATTCACGGCCTTGCGTTTCATCCCTATCAAAGCGATTGGCTGAACAGGTTTTATATCGCGGTTGAAAAAGCAGCCGCGAAGCGAACAGACTTCTTTATCAGCGTGGCCGATGCAATGACAAACCAAGCGCTGGCGGCCGGTATCGGAAGACCCGACCAGTTTGTGACCGCTTATTCCGCCATCGACGAAGAGGATTTCCTGACGCCAATCTCACGGCAGCAGCGCCAAGAGTTTCGCCGAAGGTATGCAATCCCCGATGATGCTGTCGTACTTGTCACCATCGCACGATTATTTATGCTCAAGGGACACGATTATATCGTCGAATCGGCAAAGGAGCTTTACAGACGCTTCGACAAAGCGGTTTGGCTGTTTGTCGGTGATGGTAACCTGTCGGAACATTACAAGAAACAGCTTGCTGAGCTGGGACTTTCGGGAAGAATCAGGTTTACCGGCCTTCTGCCGCCCCGTGAAATCCCGCTGGCCATACAATCTTCGGACATTCTCGTGCACTGCTCGCTGCGAGAAGGCTTGGCGCGCACCCTGCCCCAGGCAATGTTGTGCGCCAAACCGGTAGTGTCCTTCGACGTTGACGGCGCAAGAGAAGTGGTAAATGAGGATACCGGCAGGTTGATTGAGCCTAAGAACGTCCAGCAATTAACCAGCGCCTGCGCCGAACTGATAGAAAACGCAGAATTGAGAGACGAGCTCGGCAGGGCAGGGCGGGAATCCGTTAAAGAGAAATTCGCGCCAGAAAGAATGGTTGACACTATCGAAACGGTCTATCGAAAATTACTGGAGTAAAACCATGCACAGTCAAAATGGATTAAAGGATGAAAGGAAGCCTCAGATGAAGAATTTGTCTATTATACTGCTTGTTGTAATGGTAAGCATGGCCTCTTGTGCGATAAATGAGGAGAAAGAAATGGCAGAGATAAGTGGATCGCCTTCGTTCCAACCTAAACCTCTTGACGACGAATGGAGTAAGTGGCTGGTTGGTGAGTGGAAAGGTACAATTGGATTAGGTGAGATGAACAGCGAGGCTTGGAGGAAAGTAGAACTTGGCTTGAATGGACAGTTTTTAATTACGAAGCACCAACACAAAGTTACCAACGAAGAAATACAAGAACTAAAGAAAATTATGCATATATCTGATCAAGACGCCAAAAAATATCAAAGCTTACCTTTCAAGTATCTTGAAATTTGGACCATTGATCCGACAAGCGGCGAAATTATTACATATTTGTTTGACAGCTTGCGTTGTATAGCCAGAGGCAGAGGTAAACGAGAAGGAAACAAAGAAATCATGGAATGGGAATGGGAATGCCAAGGACAAGGGGGGGCTTCAAGTATACGCATTACAGAAAGAGTAAGTGATGATAAGCTTATCATTACTGAAAAGTATACCCTCCCGGATGGCAGCGTAATGGAGGACAGGGGCCAAATGACTCGCAAGAAGATAACGACCGAAAAGTGAATTTAGGGCGTCTCAGATAGGAGGCACGATAATGTCAGAAGTATTTCCCGGACCGATTACAGATTTACCGGAGGCGGACATCCCGCTGGATGGGCTAAAGGCTTACCTCTCGCAGGCTGAGAATCATCAAATCCTCTTTATGGAATTCAGCGAAGATATCGAAGTGCCGGAACACTCTCACGAAAGCCAATGGGGCATAGTCCTCGAAGGCAAGGTAGATTTGACGATTGATGGAGTCGAGCGAACCTATTCAAAAGGCGACCGAGTGTTCATCCCGAAGGGCGCAAAGCACTCGGCGAAGATATACGCGGGCTACGCCGATATTTCATTCTTTAATCAGAAGGACCGGTACAAGACAAAGTACATCACGCAGATGACTGTGTCCGTTGACTGGATTCTCAGGAGAGATTATGGAGTTCAAGTTGGAGAAGATGAAAGAGCAGGACTGGGAGGAAGTTCAATCTATCTTTCGAGAGGGTATTGCCACAGGCAACGCAACATTTTACACAGAAGCTCCTGAATGGGAAAAATGGGACAAGAGTCACCTTCGAGATTGTAGGCTTGTGGCCAGAGCAGAAGGCAAAGTTATCGGCTGGGCAGCGTTGAGTCCCTTTTCGTGGAAACGCTTTTATGCTGGTATTGCTGAAGTAAGCCTTTATGTTACTTCCTCGGCAAGAGGCATTGGCGTAGGCAAAGCCTTGCTTAATGCTCTCATCGAAGAATCAGAACATGTGGGTATTTGGACCTTGCAGGGAATGATTTTGCGAGAGAACCTTACAGTCTTGTGTTGTGCAAAAAATGTGGATTTAGGGAAGTGGGCTATAGGGAACGTATAAGCCAAATGAATGGTGTCTGGAGAGACGTTATTCTTATGGAACGGCGAAGCAAAGTTGTGGGGGTTAGGGAAGCTGGAGAATCAAAATAAAAGAAAAGCTAAATTCGAACCTGCTCAGTAGATTAAATGATTTTACCGACGATTTTTTGTCTGCGCGAGACGGGGTTCTTGACAAAAAGACCATAGAGCTAATTGCCACCGCGGTGAGTATCTGTGTTAATTGTGAACCGTGTACCGACTTCCATATAAATGAAGCTATCCAATGTGGTGCAACCAGTGAAGAGATTAATAAAGTGTTCAAGATTGTGATGGCTGTAAGTGCTGGAAAAACAAAGCTTTTTTCCAGAGGATTAAAAAGTGATTTTTAGTGGCACGGTAGGAAAGAAAGTGTTTGCGAACAAGTATGGTGAGTAAGGAGGTCATTGGACGTGAGCGATGATTTCAGACCGTGCTGGCAGAACTGTTTTCTGCCCGACGAAAAAGACGAGGAATTGGCTGCGGTCGATGCAATGGAAGATTCTCTGGCGCCGCTGGATGAAGACACGGCTCGCATAAGGCAGCTTATAACGCGATTTGAGTCATGCTATCACGAGGCCGACAAAGAGGCTGAATTGATTGTCAAAGCGATAGGCTCAGGCCGGCCTCCAACCGAATCGCATCAGCGGCCGCCGAAGCGAAAGCAGGAATTGCAAAATGCCCGTGCCATCCTTCTCGCGTGGTGCGAAGACACACTCAGTGAAGTCAGGAATAGAGACGTTGGGGGAATATCAGCCGATGAGCTGGTCAGCTTTATTGGGGAGAGAACCGCCCTTAAGATATGGCAGGTGCAGCGAGTAATCGACAAAGTCGGCCAGGCCCTTGACCCATCACGGAAATATCACAATATGGCCTTGAACGTAGGAGATTACGGCGAGCCGGGCGCCGAACCTGCGGGTGAGCATTACAAAGACCATTCAGATTTTCTAATGCAGACCATCGAAACTGTCATACACGACACCATCGACGGCCGGAAGGCGCAGATATCGCTCGCCATGGCCATCGACCGTCTGCAACCGTGCAATTGGAACTTCGTTAACAATGTTGTAGTCATTCTCAGAGCCATCGGCGGAGACCTGCATCAGGATAGATTCTTTGCCTGTTGTGAGCGAAACGCGTTGTTGACGCCTCTTGGCGAGAGACTCAACATTATTGCAAATACTCTTGGGGCCTTTTGGCAAGGCAAAGAAACAGACCAGAACATAGACGATAACATCCTGACTGCTTTGGGCGAAAAGACGCCCGTAAAGTGCTGGCTTGCAGCTTCTCTGGATAAGACGATAAGGTTGCAGTTGGACCCTGTAAATGTAAAACAAATGACCGAATTTGTGGAAAGATTGCTGAAATGATTGGCTATTGTGGATTGACTTGTCATACATGCCCAATCTATGTCGCAACGAGAGAAGAAGATGACGAAAAAAGACGTAGGATGAGGGCCGAGATCGCAGAGCAAATTATGAAGCTGTATGGGCAGGAATGTAAACCGGAGGATGTCACGGACTGCGACGGATGTCGAACAGAGAGCGAGAGACTATACTCGGGGTGCAAAAAGTGTCTTATCAGAGAGTGTGCAGGCAACAAGGGTATTGAGAATTGTGCGCATTGCAGCGAATATCCGTGTAAAACGCTTGAGAAGCATTTTGCTGATTATCCGGAAGATGGCAAACTTGCCAGAGAGCGATTGGACCAGATAAGAAACAAGCTCTGATTCTGCTCGGCCTGGGGGCCAAAGAAGTTATGAAAAGTCGCAAGAAAGAACGATCGTTTTTCGTTTTGGCAGCGGTCTTTCTGGTGTCGGCCAACATCGCTATCGCAGAAACGATATATGTGGACAACAGAACCGGCCATGACACAAATCCCGGCACAAAGCAAAAACCCCTCCGCACGATAGGCAAAGCGGCACGGATGGTTAATAGCGAGACCACAACGCGTCCTACCGTCATCAAGATAGCGCCCGGGATTTATAACCTCGGCGAGACCGTAGTTTTTACGAACAACCGCCCGTACACTGAAAAGGACCGCTTGGTCATCGAGGCGACAATACTGCCGGATGACCCGCAATGGAAGCCGGCCCTCATGCCAATCATATTGTCAATCGAGAATCCCAAAGATCCCAACAAGCCCGACCGGCTTACGGAAACATACAGCCTCAAGATAAAGGTTAGCCACGTAACAATCCGCGGCCTGAAGTTCCTCGGCAACCCCCTGTCAGACAACTGGCACGCCTGTATTGAGCGTGTCGGCAAAGACCTTGACGATCTGCGTGTCACGCAATGCGTGTTCGTAGGTGACCCGGATGCCCTTAACATCTATTGTCCGGCCATCGCCACGGGCGACCGATTCGTCGTTGACCACTGTATCTCCTACAACTGCCACGCCTCAGCAGTCTATTGGGACGGCCTTGAAGGCATACCTGGTAAGGGCTGTGCCGTGACATACTGCATCGTGGACGGAGCCCGCATTTGTGGCGCCTGGACCTGCCGGACCGCAGAAGACTTCGAGGTTCACCACAACATCATCACCCGCTGTGAATATTTTTGGATGCGAAAACCCGGCGACCACCAAAGATATCGAATCCGTGATTGTATTCTGACCAACAACAGACACTATTCAGGATATGGTGTAGCCAGCGGCCCAACGGGGCCAACCGGGCCCGAAGTGACTTTCGATGAAGAGAACGTAATTAAGAAAGGCGAAGTGATCCTTGAAAAAGACAAGAAAGCCAGAACCTACCTGCACGTCGTCCCCGGCACGCTTGGCAGCGACCTCGGCGCAGGACTGTTTTATCGACCGATGCCTTCTCAAAAACCAACTGACGAGAATTCTCAATCAGAAGGGAGGACACATAGAATGGACGTTAGATTTAACATGATAGCACTTTTTGTCGAGGACCTTCCCGAATCGACCAAATTCTACCGCGACGTAATTGGACTGAAAGTCAAGCATACGGAGGAGAATTACGTCCTCTTTCAGCACGAGGCCATTGATTTTGCCCTGTTCGTGCGGTCAAAGCTGCCCGAATGGCTGGGACAGCAGCCTTCATATCCAACCGGCCTTAACGGAACTTTTGAGCTTTCAAGGGAGCTGCCCTCTTTCGAGGATGTGGATGCTGAGTTCAACCGGCTCGTTGAACATGGCGCTAGACCGGTTACCGGACCCCGCGACATGCCGTGGGGACAACGCACATCTGTGGTTGCCGATCCGGACGGTAATCTCATCGAAATCGGCTCGTTCAATAAGGGTGGTTAACGCCCCCTCAATAAAGGAGAAGCAGTATGAGAAGCTACCGAAAAGAGCTTTGGTTCAATGCGGCGAACAGGCGGGAATTCATAAACATCACACCGCAGGTCCAGCAGTGCCTGGCCGAAAGCGGCATCAAAGAAGGGTTTGTCCTTTGCAATGCCATGCACATTACCGCCAGCGTCTTTATCAATGACGATGAGCCCGGCCTGCACCACGACTTCGAAGTCTGGCTTGAAAAGCTTGCCCCCGAAAAGCCCTATTCGCAGTATCGTCACAATAGCTTCGAGGACAACGCCGACGCACACCTCAAGCGCAGCATAATGGGCAGGGAAGTGGTTGTAGCAGTCACCAACGCCCAGCTCGACTTCGGACCCTGGGAGCAGATTTTCTACGGCGAATTCGACGGCAAAAGAAAAAAACGGGTCCTCGTAAAAATAATCGGAGAATAGAATATGGACAACGTAAACCAAGTGGTTTTCTGTTTCAAGGAGGGCTACAACTGTTCTCAGGCCATACTATCGGTTTACGGCCCCCGGTTTGGCCTGAGTCGAGAAATGGCCCTCAAAATCGCCTCCGCCTTTGGTGCCGGAATGTGCATGGCCGAGACCTGCGGAGCGGTAACCGGGGCCTTTATGGTCATCGGCTTGAAGCACGGGCAAGCCGACGCGGCAGACAAAGAATCAAAGGCAACAACGTATGAACTTGTGGGACAATTCGTAAATAAGTTCGACTCTCGCAATGGTTCCGTTGTATGCAAAGAATTGCTTGGGTGCGACATAAGCACGCCTGAGGGAATGAAAACAGCTCAACAGAAGGATTTGTTCAAATCCCTGTGTCCGAAAATCGTGCAGGATGCCGCCGAGATTCTCGAAGAAATATTGGCTTAGCAACCTGCCTGTCTGACATTGTGAATTTGTGAGTCTATTGCTTTTTCTAATCCAGGTATTTGTGATATCGTTCTCCGGTGCGATGCAGCCGGGACCGGTAACCGCCACCGTTATCACGATGGGTACTCGCAACCGCTACGCCGGCGCGTTGCTCGCTGTCGGGCACGGCATCATAGAATTCCCATTGATGGTTCTGATTATCCTCGGCATGGGAAACCTCTTCAAATCCGAAAAAGCTCAAATAACAATCGGCCTGGCCGGCGGCGTTTTCCTGTTGATGATGGCAACACAAATGATAGTTGGCTTGAAGAAAACCGGCGACTCAAAAGAAAAGCCCGTTAGAGATAAGCCGGTTTTGGCTGGAATTATACTGTCGGCAGGCAATCCGTACTTTCTAATTTGGTGGGCCACTGTCGGGCTGGCTTTGGCCACAACGGCCAGAGACTTTGGTGTTTGGGCCTTCGCTCTATTTGCCCTCGTCCACTGGTCCGTTGACCTGATTTGGCTTCAAATTCTCTCCTGGACCAGCTTCAAAGGCACCACTCTGCTTGGCCCCCGGCGCCAGCGCATCGCCCTGCTCGTGTGCGCACTGGCTGTGCTGTGCTTTGGTGCGCTTTTCGTCGGCGCCGCGACCACCAAGCTGCTCAGGTTGCTCTGACGGATTTGCTAAAGCACTGAGCCGCAGTTCCTGAGGGAAAAGAGGGCCGCTCTGCGCGGCCCTCTGCTCAATAATCGACTGTTGCAAGCGGCCATTTACGGCCCCATGACGCGGTACGGGCGCATCATCTCGTTGTCTTCATGCTCGATGATGTGGCAGTGCCAGACATACAGGCCTGCGATGTCGAAGCTGGCCTTGACGCGCGTGATCTCGTCGGGGTAAGCGATGACGGTGTCCTTGAACCCCATCTCCCAAACTTCCGGCGGGCGTGCTATGCCCCCAAATGGCTGGCGGTCCACAACCTGGAACTGTACCAGATGTATGTGAATCGGGTGTGCGTCCATCGTGAAGTTATGGATTTCCCAGACTTCGATGGTGTTCACATTCGGGTCCTCGGTGACGGGATCCATCCACCGCAATGGGTTGCCCGTGCCGTCCGGGTTAAGCGTCCCCAGTTTGGCCGCAGTCGGACCAAATGGTATGACGCTGTTGCAGTCGAGGACTATACTGCCATTGGCATCTTCTGTAACAAATACGGTTATTGACTCCTCCTCATTGAGGGAGATCTGGCGCGGAGCGACCACCGTTGGCACAAGCGGTACGATAGGCGGAAGCACCAACTGGCCTGGCGGTGTGCTCATATCCGCGCCGGTTGCCGCTGCCACGCGAAACTGCATCACCTGACCTGTCGTGTTGGGGTCCGCCGGAGGGAAATCCATGCCCGGTACGCCGCCTCCAAAAGGTTCATCCGGACCGAGGTTGAGCAGTGTGACCATCGTGCCGGGCGGCACATTGGTAAAGTCTACGATTACGTCGGCTCGCTCGGCCGGTCCCAGCAGCAACTGGCCGGCATTTGCCACCGTCAGGTCGACCGGGGCCAAAAGGAAGCCGCCATCGGCGCCGATCTGCCAGAAAGGTACCGGCGTATCGAACTCCAGAATCAGAAAGCGGGAGCCGCAGCCGTTTAGCAACCGGAACCGGTAGCGCCGCGCCTCTACGTTCTGGAAGGGCCACGTGCGACCGTTGACCACCATGGTGTTGCCGAAGAATTCCGGCTGCCAGATGGGGGATACATCGCTAAGGCCCGCGCATGCCGCATCCGGGATGAAGGGAATATCAAGGTAAGGTACCGTGGGAGGAGTATTCAATCCCTCGAAGAAGGCCCGATTGTCCGGGTAGAAGAACGACCCGTCATCGTTGAATGAGCGGTCCTGAATCACAATGGGAATCTCGTAGTACGGCCTCGGCGGCAGGGCTGGTTTTCGTGCCGGTCCCGGCGCGGGTCCCGGCAGCGTGCCTATTACCGCGTCGTCCGGGCCGCCGCGAATGATATAGAAGCCGGCCGGCCCCGCATACACATTCACGCGGGTCATGCCCAGCGCGTGATCGTGGTACCACAGGGTGGTCGCCCGCTGGTTGTTCGAATACTGGAACGTCGCCGTACCCGGTTCCCATGGCAGCTCGTTGTACCGCGTTTGGAACTCTATGTTGAAATCACTGTACATGGAGCCCACGGCAGCGTAGCCTGGCGGGATATCATTCGCCGCAGGCAAATACCATGCTTCGGGGTAGCCGTCACTTTCTTCGAACGTATGCGCCCCATGGACATGGGTGATGATGGGAACCGGACCCACGTAAGGATTCGGGTCTGTTCCACGTTTATCGCGATCAGCCAGACCACCCGGCGGGTTGGCCCAGTGCAGCGTCTGGTCTACCGGCAGCAAGTGGGGCAGGTAGTTGTTGTTGGCATCCACCAGGTCGTTAATCCACTTGACCCGCACGGGCTTGTTGTACTTGGTCTCTATCGTGAAAGCCGGGTAGTTAAACGTCCAGGGATGGTTGACAGAACCGTAGCTCCAGACAGTCGTCATCGGTAAACCGGTCGGCAGGACCTGCTGCTGGAACTGCCTGACCGCTATCTCGTAGTACTCGATGTTCTTGGCGGCTTTCTGTTTAATTTTGCTTGTCCGCGGCATCGCCGGCGGGATGATTAGCGGGTCCATGAATTTTGGGATGGTCAAGGGGTCCAGCGGCGCCGCGGCAAATATATAGCCTGCGTCCGAAGCACACAAAATCACAACCAATATCAAAAACCAGACAGTCGCTTTTGGATAGAATTGTTTGGTTACCATTTTCCATTTCCTTTCTGTAATAATTGTTGGGTCGTGCAATAAGAACTGAATTCCACCTTCACAAAAACTTCCAGTTTTACTCACCTCGCCCCCAAAAAACCCCCGTAGAGAAATGCCTCCGCACATGTTCGTCCGCACACCTGACACGCTTTCTTTCACATAATCTCACCTCCTTTCAACAGGCTACACAACCATTACATCTTCCAACCTATGCCTGTGTTGCTTAGTGTTGTTATTCCTAACGCCTTTTTCATCAAGTTCCAAAACCCTATAACAATCTTCAGTGCCGGTCAATCAGGCCAAAACCTGAACTTGTTACCGGATAAGCTGCGGCTTCAGTCATAGGAAAAACCACTATGGCAAAAGAAAGGTAAATGCGAGGCCCGAAAACAAAACTGGGCTTATCCTGGTGACGTACGTCCCCCCAGGTATAGCTCTCTCTGCAATCGAGGGCCTCCTCCGGCCCTCTTATTCCGCTTGCATGTCTTACTCACAATTTGTTGAAGTAATTCAGAGTTCGATGTGCAACTGCGGCTTAAGCGTATGATGGATATTGCCGTCTTATAGGCAAGACCAGAAGTATCTTGACAAGTAACTGTGTAACTTCAGCCGGAAGTGAATTCTCTCTCCGGAAAATCAGAAGTTGAAGCCAAAAGAAGTAAAAAAATACCGCCCCACGCAGCGCCGTTGCCCCCTACCCCCCATCACCAAACCCTCCTCCCCGAACAAAAAAAAACCGCGACGCCCCGCGTCGCCTCCCCTACGGTTAGATAATATGAAGGCCATCCTTTCAACGGTTATAATTCTCGAAAAATTATTAACCGAAACCGTCACTTGAAAGGGATGGCCATGAACAAAAGACTATCGAAAAAACAAATGTGGTTCAAGCAAATTAACCCAACAACAGACGACAAAATCTACGTCGGCATCGACGTGCACAAAGAATCCTGCAGCGTCGCCA
>Ga0307377_10003954_pt1 | contig 16410 bp, 19 predicted proteins | sample TR3MG_FD_202535 | JGI IMG/M metagenome (GOLD analysis project Ga0307377, IMG submission 202535) | Soil microbial communities from Risofladan, Vaasa, Finland - TR-3 | ecosystem: Environmental > Terrestrial > Soil > Coastal area > Acid sulfate soil | place: Finland: Risofladan, Vaasa | collected... | reverse complement strand
GTTAAATAAATGTCAAGGAATGGGAGATTTTTGTGAGAAAAAAGGCATGTCCGGCCGGTGAGGTTTAGGGGTAAAACGAGATTGTGACTTTGGTGAGGGTAAAAGGTAAAAATGAAAAACAGAATTGAGCCGAAGGTGGCGAGGTTTAAGCTCAGGGATTTGAAGCCGGCGAAATATAATCCGAGGGTTATCAGTGCCGAGGCCCTGGCGGGGCTGACGGTGTCGATACAGAAATTCGGCTGCGTTGAGGTCTTATATTTCATTCCGAAAGAAGAAGCTATATGAGTCTAAAAAATCTAATCGGCAAAAAGTTCTATCGCTTGATGGTATTGTCTGAGGAACCGAAAAGAAAAGGTATGCGGTATTTTAAGTGCAGATGTGATTGCGGGAATGTAAAAATTACTCAGGGGGTTTGTCTGAATAACGGTTCATGCAAAAGTTGTGGTTGCTTGCAAAAAGAAAAAGCGAGTAAGCTTGGAAAATTAAAAAAGACGCACGGGTTTTCCGGAACAAGATTTTACAGGATTTGGAAGGGGATGCGAAATAGATGCTATAACAAGAATGAACCGGCATATCCCAAGTATGGGGGGAGGGGTATTTATATAACTGAGCGATGGCACGAATTTGAAAACTTCAAACATGATATGTATGACAGTTATTTATTGAATTCCAAAAGAGTAGGCGAGAAAAATATTTCGATAGACAGAAAGGACAATGATGGGAATTACTGCCCGGAAAATTGCCGATGGGTAACAGTAAAAATTCAGAACAGCAATAGGCGCCCCAAAAAGCTGGGTCGAAATGCCATCAGAACGATACGACAGAAATATCATCGCGGCAATGGTCAAGAGTTAGCTCGCGAGTATAACGTATCGCCCGCAGTCATTTCTGAGATTGTAAATTATAAAAGAAATTACAATTAGACAGTCAGCCTCTGACAAAGATGGAGCTTGAAGAGTTGGCTGAATACGAAAAAAAAAGAAAGGCCGCCAAGAAGTCAAAAGGCGGGGGCAAGCCGGATGTGGCGGGTATTGCTCCGGACCAGATTATCGAGTCGACGAAAGAGGCCGCAAAATATGCGAGGGTATCGGCAAGGACGGTCAGAAGGTGGGTGCAGGAGGGGATGTACGCAGGCAAACGCGATGGCAAGCGGATCTATATCAAGAATGTGCTGGATGTTTACAAGCTGCATCACGGCAAAGAATTCAGCGAGGACCGAAAACGAGAGCAAACCGCAGAGGCGGACTACAAGGAGATTAAGGCCAAGCTGCTGGCGATGGATTTGAAGGTCCGCACCGGTGAGCTTATTGAGCGCGAAGCGATAGACAGACAACGGGTGCAACGGATTCAAGCGGTCAAGCGGGCATTCCTGGGTTTAGGCAGAAAACTTGCGCCGCAGTTAGGCCCAATAAAGGACCCGCGAAAGATACAGGCCCGAATCGATGAGCAGGTGCGGGAAATAATAGGGATATTTGCGAAATAAAATTGTTCTTTGAAAAGTTAATCTTGACTTTTTTGTCAGTGGAAAAGCGATTCGAGACCGGCAAGAATGATAGTATCCGCGAAATCGGTAAAACTTATAACCTTTTTTGTTTTGGCGATGTAACGCGGATGCGCAGCCTGAAGCTTGTTAATAACTTGGCTGTGAATACGGATGGTATTACTTTGCTTTTTGGGGTCGGGTTTGCGGGGAGACATTTAATCTACTCCTAAATTTTTGTCGTATTCGGCGATTGCATCTCCGGCTTCGCGCATAAGAAGGGCGAGAAATTGCACATCTTTTGGCGGCTCATCGAGCCAGATAAAGTCGGTGACATCATTACCGCCGATTTCATTATCCATAATTTCACCAATGAATCGTGGCTTTTGAGTGTGGATTATGTATTGACGGCTGCCATCAATGTTCTCGGCGATAAGCCATCTATCGAATTTCGTGTATGCCATTTTTTGACCCACAAAGGCCCACCGGCCGACCAAAATCGACCGGCAGGCCGAGGGTTGAAAACATTGGTTAGATTGCGATTACAAGACGGATGTGTTCTTCAACATCAAGAATATATAAATCTCTCCGCGGTTCTCCTTTGAATCTTTGGCTTCCTTCAATAATCGTTACGGGCAGCTCGCTAAAGGTATCGGTCTCTATTGCATGATATTCGCGGCAGGAATTTATAAAACCCTGCACAGTGTCAGAAGTTCGAACCACATCTTCTTCATCACACCCTCTGCCATGTTCTTCAGCGACCCAGTTTGAAAATTCAACTTTAAGAATTTGGATTTCAGCTTCCTTTTTCATTTTTCAACCCTTTCAATAAAAGTTATCATTTATGTTACTGTGTATATTATCGACAAGATGCACAAAAAAGTCAAGTAAAAAATTATAGTTTTTGAAAAAAAGTTGAAAATCGCTGTTTTTATGGCAAAAATGAGGATTTTGAGGTAAAAAATTTTATAGAAAAATTATCAGAGGCAGAAACCGGATAAGAGTTTCTACTTTTTTTAACAATGTTATCAAAGACAACAACATTATGGTCGAAGGCCGAGCGTGATGCCTGGCGGCTGCCGGAAGACTTAACGGTCAGCCAGTGGGCGGACAAAAACAGGAAATTGCCTTCCAGCACTGCCGAACCCGGGCAGTATCGGCTTTCAAGGACGCCCTGGGCGAAAAAGCCGATGGATGCGTTCAGCGACCCTGAGGTAGAAGAAATCGACTTAATGTGGCCTCGCCAAACCAGCAAGTCGACCAGCGTGCAGAATATGATAGGCTACGCAATCGACCAGGACCCGGGAGATATGCTTTATGTGGTACCGCGAGAGAAAGATGTTGTCGACAGGTCGGCGAAGATTTTTAGGCCGATGCTCGAGGATTCGCCGGCGCTGAACAGGCATATTACAGCCAGCCCGCGCGACCTGCAGACCGAATCCTTTACACTGGATAGAATGACGCTGTATTTCGGATGGGCAGGCTCACCGGCGGAGCTAAAACAGAGGGCGATCAAGTACCTGTTTTTCGATGAACCGGACAGCTATCCACCTTTTTCCGGCAAAGAGTCAGACCCTGTGAGTCTGGCAAGCCATTGTACCACCACGTTTTGGGACCGCAAAATAGTTAAGGTCTGCACGCCAAGGACGAAGGACGATTATATCTGGCCATCTTACGCATTATCGAACAAGCAGGAGTATTACATACCATGTTCCCATTGTGGTCAGTGGGCGGTCTGGAAGTTCATCCAGCTTAAACTCCCTAAAATCTTAAGAGACCCCGATGAAATCCGTAATAATCCAGGTGTTGTGTGGTACGAATGCGAGTTTTGTAAGACACATATTGAGGAAGTACAAAAAGAAGAGCTCGTTGCGGCGGGCGACTGGCTGCCGGAGGGACAATGCTTTGATGCGGACGGCAGTATCAAGGGACAGGCAAAAAGAAACAAGCGTCACAGCGGCTTTTACACCGCCGCATTTATAAGTCCCTGGATAAGCTGGATAGAAATTATGGCCAGGTGGTTCACGGCCAATACAGAAGAAGGGATAGCAACCGGCAGACTGTTCGATTTCACGACCGAGATTTTAGCCCAGCCGTGGGAAGAACGAGGACGGGCGGTAAAGGCCAACGAATTAGAAAAACGAAGGGGTGGCTTTAGCAGGGGGACGGTGCCGGACGAGTGCTTAGTCTTAGTTGCAGGGGCCGACTATCACGAAGACCAGTTCGGCAATAAGCGGATAGATTACGAGGTCCGAGGGTTCGGATACGCCCTTCGCAACTGGGTGATCTCAAGCGGAAGAGCCGATAGCTGGGAGCAATTAGAAGACGAAGTATTGTTTAGCCCCTTCCCCTGGGCGAACCCTGCGGGGCCGAATAAGGGCAAGCCGGAACTGGCAGTCATACAGCTTTTTATCGATGCGCGATTTTTGCCCGATGAGGTTTGTGGTTTTTGTATTCGGCATCCGGGGATAGCAATGCCGGCGATGGGGGCGCCGGGCCGGCAGCGGACGCCCCTGGTCATAAGTAACTGGGAGAAGGCCTCACAGGGGAGGGCAAAACGCTACAGAGGATTACAGCTTATGAACATCGATACCGAATTCTTTAAGAATCAGGTGACGGGCTGGGCGGAAAAAGAGGCTGGCGAGCCGGGCGCTACCGAATATTATGCCGAGATACCAGATGTGTACTTTACCGAGTTCTGCAACGAGCAAAAAATAAAGACCCGTGATAAATGGGGCCGTGAGCACTGGGTCTGGAGGCCGGTAAAGAAAGGGGCGCCCACGCACTTTCTCGATACGGCGGTCAACGCGGCGGCGGCGGCGTTTTACAGAAAGATTCAATATCTGCGCAGGCCGGCTGAGCAGAGAGCAGCGGCGGCGGCGGCAAAAACTGCTCCACGGCGGAGATTAGGAAAAATGCAAAGGTTTAATCGTTAATTTTTTTATGAAGGGAGTCGAATAATGACAACTACATTAAAGGAAGTCACAATTGACCAACTGGCAAAGCTCAAGATAAACGAGCTGCGACATCTGTGCGAAGAGGAAGGTTTAGAAACTGGCGGGAAAAGAATGGACCTATTCAAACGTCTATTTGTGCAAAAGACCGGCCGGTCTGATACCTTTTCCCCCGCCAATACCAAATGCAGGATTTGTAACGAGCCAGTTAAAGTCACGGGGACTCAAAGACGTCAATTAACAGAAGGGCGAACACTGGTAACGCGGCAGATACGATGCACCGGTAAGCACCGGCACACATATCCGTTGAAAGAAATAATTCAGCCGGAATTACCAAAGCCGGAGCCGTCAGAATCGAACACGGAAATTGTGCAAAATTCGGAAGAAGTGCACGAAGAAAGTTAGGCATACAAGAAAAAAAGTAGAAATTCGCAGATTTTCACTTTTTTAAGTAATTACGGACACTGGCTTTATAACTTTTTTTCCAACTTGTCTCCAGATCTGGAGTCTACCCTATTGTCTAATTTTGCACTTAAGCGGAAATTGAAAGTGTTATGAGTGCAGAGAATCCGACAGCGGCAGAATTACTAACAGCCGTCAATGCGGCGATACTGGACCTTGTCACCGGCAATGTCAAATCAATCAGTATCAATGACCGGAGCTTCACCTATCAAAACCTTAATGAATTGAGAGATATGCGAAAGCAGTTGCAGATGGAAGTCCGCGAGCCTTCGAGTACGATTCGTTTGGGGGATGTGTCTTAATGCCGGCAAAAACAAGGCACATTAAGTTGCTCGACCGTGTTCGACTCGCCGGAAGGGTCTTTGCCGCCAGCGGCGTTGGTTATGAGGTCACGCGCAGCAGCCGGTTAAACAGGGCGTTTACATTAATGGCCGGCTTTATGGCCTCGGCGGACAGGCATCAGGACAAGTTCACACTCGGCAGGCTTCGTGAATTGTGCCGAATGCACGATAGGCAGAGCGCACTTTTTTCCGGCTTTTTAAATCGTGCCGTGGACAATATATTCGGCGCATATTTCGATTTCATTCCATGCACAGAGGACAAAGAACTGAACAAAAAGATAAAAGATTATATCACCCAACGGATGGAGAAGCGTTATTGTTCGGCGGACCGTCTGCGTGATTTTTCAGAATTAGCCAGAACTGCATTGCGAGCTGTTTGGAATGATGGGGATTGCCTGTTAGTCAACCGTCAGGATGGTTCGCTCAGTACTTTTGAGGCAGATCAGATTGAAACACCGACAGATGTCAATCGACAGGGAAACCGCATCGTAATGGGCGTGGAGCTTGGTGACGACAATCAGCATCTGGCTTATTATGTCAAACAAAGAAAATCAAGGGGCGATTATGGCCAGATGGAACGCACGAACGAAAATTCAACAAGAGTGGCCAGCCAATACGCGATTCTACCGGCGTATCGCAAGCGATACAATCAAACGCGGGGAGTTCCTTTCCTGGCGGCGATTTTGAACCGTTTTATCAGCTTGAACAATTATCTTAATTATGAATCTATCGCCGCCGAAATCAACTCAATGCTCGGCTGGAAAATCAAGAAGGAATCGGGCGGCAGCGGCTACGAAATGCCCGGCAATATCGAGAACACCGAAAGTAAAACTGAAAGCACGTTTGAGAAATTGCAAAAGATGGAACCGGCAATGATTTTCGAGCTGATGATTGGTGAGGACGTGGAGATGATAGGCTCACAGCGGCCGGGCAGCAATTTTAAGGATTATATTATAGCTGTCTGCCGGCTGATGGGGGCCGGGCTTGGTTATCCGTTGGAATTGATGCTCCTTGATTTTTCACAGACCAATTACAGCAGCGCCCGCGCTGCGCTGGGTGAGGCCCGGCGGGGTTTTCGGGTATGGCAGAGATTCGCCCAGAATCATATCTGCGTTCCCTGGTATCGCTGGCAGATTTCAAGGGCGATAGCTTCCGGACTGCTGCCTGCGAAACCGGAAATTTTTAAGGTCCGCTGTCAGTGGCCGGCCTGGGAATACATAGACCCGGCCAAAGAAGCCATAGGCAATAAGATTGCAGTTCGCACGCGAACTAAAAGTATTTCAGAGTGCATAAGAGAGCGAGGCGGAGAGCCGGAAGAGGTATTTATCGAGCTTAAAACAGAGCGCAAAGTACTCAAAGATTTGGGTATTGAATTGCCGGAAGAACAGTTAAAAACCAACGAAAAAGGAAATTAAATATGCCTATGCCAAACGAACATCGCTGTCGGTTAAAAGAGCCGCGTGAAGGTGCGGAAACCAAGCGTAAAAACGCAGAGAGGGAACACAACGGCAAACCGTACGATGTGATTTATCAAAAGCAGGAGGATGGCAAGTTTGCCGAGCAGGCCTACGCCTATCCGGTCAAGGACTGGTCCGAGACAGAGGCCAGCGACCACTGCAAAGAGCACAAGGGTATTCGATTCGAACCGGCGAAAAAGAAACAGGGTAGCGACAAGAACATTGCCGCCGAAATCGGTTTGGCCTCACCGTTGCCCCTTATGCTCGAATATATCACTGCAAAGGACTGGGCGATGGAGCTTAGCACCCTGGAGCGAATGAGTGACGTTTTCGAGCGGCATTTTAACGGTGAGCGTATCAGCGCCGAGGCGGTTGAAAAAATCATAGCAGTCAAAAACGCCGAGGAAAAAGAGCGCGAGTTCGAAGTGACCGACAGCGGAGTTGCGATAATCCCAATCAGCGGCGTAATAGCCAAGCACTCGCGAATGGTCAACGGCATGAGCTCGCCGCGTGGCACTTCGATTGAAACCCTGCGCCAACAGTTAAACAATGCTTTAGATGACAGTTATGTCCGGTCGATACTTTTGCACATTGAAAGTCCGGGCGGGATTATCGACGGTCTCGCCGATTTCGCCGATGAAATTTACGAAGCCAAACAAAGAAAACCTATAATCGCTTACGCGGACGATGATTGCTGCAGTGCGGCTTACTGGCTCGGTTCGCAGTCTCAGAAACTTTTTGCAAATCAAACGGCGAACGTCGGTTCCATAGGGGTTTATACATTATACGTTGACACCTCCAAGCTGGCGGAACAAAAAGGTTTGAAATTCCACATTTTCCGGTCGGGCCCGCATAAGGGTGTTGGCTCGCCCGGTATAGTGATAACCAAAGAAAACTGCAAAGTACTCCAGGAAAGGATTGATCTAAAACATGAAGTTTTTATCGCGGCAGTCTTACGCGGCCGTAATAGCTCCGGACTTGACGAAAAGAGGTTAAGGGGCCTGGCGGATGGGCGTAGCTATGTGGGCCGGTCAAGTCTTATGAATAGGTTGGTTGATGGTATCGGCAGTTTTGCAGAGGCAATAGCTTATGCCGAGCAGGCTGAAATAGAAAATCCTGCCGCGTTGGCAGCAAATTCAAAAAAAAATAAGGAGACAGTTATTATGGAAACGACTCAGGACACAGTTGAAGAAACTCAAAAAGCGGCCGCAATTACCGAAAGGCAGCGGATCTCCGCTATAAGCACCGCCCTGGATGGAAACGACTTCAAGGCGGCGCGCGAAAAGGCTATTGCAGACGGGCTGACTATCGAGCAGGCCAAGGCGGCGGCCTTTGATGTCGCCAAAGAAGCACACGCCAAGGGGCTTTCCGGCCTGCAGACAGAGCTGGACCAGGCGAATCAAAGATTGAAGGCCATAGCCGAAGGCGGCGCCGAGGTCACAGGCTCGGAAGCCAGCGACAAAGGCGAAGAAGAGGGCATAACTACGGGTGGCGATGATGGCAAAGCGGAAACCTACGATAAGGCGGCAAAAGAGCTTATCGACAAGGGAGAGACGAAAGCGAAGGCTTACGAGAAAGCCGCCCACAAGTTTCCGAAGAGTCACGAAGCCTGGGTGCAACGTCAGCCCAGGCGTGAATAGTTAACAGGTTATTTTGGATGAAGGTTGGATAAAACAAGGAAGAACATAACATTTTTTTCGAAAGGGGATTATTATGGGTTTAGGATATTCTAACGAGGGGCCGATTACGGGTCCGGCGGGTGAAGATTTGGAAGCGGACCGCCTGGTTCGTATATCGGCCGGCAAGTTTGTTTATTGTGACGCAGCGGAGGAGCCGGTCGGTATCACTTTGAACGCAGTTCTCAGCGGCGCAAAAGTGGCAGTTCATCCGATTAACGCAGGCGGCATCGCCAAAGTCACCGGCTCGAAGGACATTGCCGCCGGGGCTGCTATTTACCCGGCAACTGACGGCAAGGTCTCGGACGCCGCTGGCGGCGGCCGGAGAATCGGGACATTGTGGCTTGATGCTATAACGGCAGACGGCGGCAAGGCAGCGGCCTTAATCAATATCTTCAGCGGGGACGCATTATTGCACGATACATCCGTTCATCGTTTCCGCGAGGACTTTCACACCGGCTGCACCGAGGACGGCCATAAATTCTCCGAGACTGCCGACAAGGGCGACTGGCTCAAAAGCTCTACCGATGGTGAACCGGATAGTGCGGATGTCTGCAATGTCGCAGATGACGGACCGAGCGGCATCTTGCAATTAACCTGCAACGATGCAAATGCGGACAATGAGAACGTCCAGTTAAATGGTGAGAGTTTCAAGCTTGCCGTGGGCAAGCCGTTATGGTTTGAGACCAAAGTTGCCCTGCTGGACATAGACAAGTGCGATTTCTTTATCGGCCTGGCAATAGCCGATGTCGACATCCTGGGCGGTGTTCTCGATAGAGTCGGATTTGAAAATCTCCATGATGGAAATATCGCCGCCTTAATTGAGCAGGATGAGACCGAATATAATGCGGATACCACTTCGGACATCGGAGATTGTGCTGCGATTGCCAATTTTGCCGCAACGGCCGTCAAGCTTGCATTCTACTGGGATGGGGTCGATACGGTCAATTTCTTTGTTGATGGCGTATTGAAAAAATCGTTCACCGATAATGCCACGACCATTCTTGTGCCGGACGATGAGGCGCTATCACCGGTGTTTCAGATAAAGACGCACACCGGCGCGGCCGCAGTACAAACAGCGTGGATTGATTATATTGACATAGTAGCCGTTCGTTAGTCGACAGTTTGAGATTTTTTGAAAAGTGAATATTGGGGTTTATCGCCTGCAGGCCAGCAGGTGATAACGTAAGAACATTAAACGGCAAGTAGGTGCCTATTCATCTACTTGCCGTTTTTTGTTGCCCCTTGTGAATAAACGGAAGCTGAAACTTTTATTTGAAAGGATAGAAGATGAGACCAGAATCAACGAGTGTAGTATTAAGGGCGGACTTGCAGGCCCTCGCCCAGGAGTTTGATGCGGAAACGGCGGCGCTTCGCTTCATCGGCAGGAGGACTGCACCTATTTTTGAAAGTGCAGTTGCCGAGGGCCAATATCCGATTATGAACCGCGAGAACTTCAAGAAACCGGCGAATACAGACCGTGCCGAAGACGGTTCTTACAATCGAATTGTCGGGCAATTCGGCAGGGGGACATACGACTGCGAGGAGCACGGCCTGGAATATCCCATCGATGACCGCAAGCGCAAACGATATGCTAGGTTCTTCGATGCCGAGAAGGCGGCAACGAGGATATTACGGTACCAGATGCTGCTTGCTCATGAGCGAAGGGTAGCGGCTTTATATGCCGCCGGCAGCTTCACAAACCACAACGTTGCAACTGCGTGGACCACAGTTGCAGATGCGGCGCCTTTGGATGATATTGCGACCGGCATTGATACCATCTGCGATGCGTGTGGCTGCGCCCAGGAACAATTGAGCATAATCATACCACGGGTTGACTTTCGCGAAATGCTGCGAACAGCCCAGGTCATCGACAAGCTCAAATATACCTTCCCGGGTATTCAGCCGGCGTTGCTGCGGCCTGCCCAGGTTGCGAGCATGCTCCAGATTAAACAGGTTCTTATCGCCAGCGGCGCCTATGACACCACAGAAGAGGGTATAGCTGAGACTATGGCGATGATATGGACGGCGGGAGTAATGTATATTGCCCTGCTTTGCGAAGAAGGAGAGGGCCTTGAGGAGCCTTCGGCAGCTCGAAGTATTATGTGGGCGGCGGATGCGCCGGAACTGCCGGTGGTCGAAAGCTATCGCGAGGACAAAAAGCGGGCCGACATCGTTCGGATGCGGGATGACACGGACGAGGTTCTAATCGGCGAAACCGACCTTTTTGTCTACAAGCTGACCAATACGTAATCAGTATAACAGGCGGGCCTTTGATCATAGAGTGGGCGGCGGCGCAGCCCTGAAGAGACAGGGCTGCGCTTGCCACCGCAGGGAGTAACACCGAATGGCGATTCTCGACCAGATTTACCAGGCAGTTCAGGAAACCAATTCCAAGGTCAACGAATTGGTCGAATGGAAGGCCGGTATGGATGAGCGAATGAATAATCTTGTTGAAATGACAAAGGGGGTCAGAAGGACGGTGTACGGCAATCCGAACAACGGACTGGTCGGTAAAGTTCAACGCCTCTTAAACTGTAAAGAAAGTTTAATGAGCTGGAGGAATTTCTGGCTTTATATATTACGGATCGTAATTGCGGCTGCAATCCTTGGCATAATGGGGTTTTTATTAGTGTTGTATGCTAAATTTGGAAAAGGGTCCTGAAATGAAAAAATCCCTAATCATATTGTTACTTTTGATTTTGATGATTTCGCCTGCGAAGGCCGTGCTTATAAAACCCTCGCAGCAGCAATTCTGCGATGATACCTGGCGAATCTTTGACAACAGCGACCCGACACGAAAGGTTATGTTTGAGCTTGACGGGATAACGACCGACACGACTTGTGTCATCACAGTTACTTCGGACGTAACTCTTATGGCGGACATCAACGATGTGCTTGATGCCCTCGCTACATTAGCTGCGGTTGCCGATAACGAGTTCATAGTCGGCACAGGTGCCGGTACTTACGCCCACGAGTCGGGGGCTACGGCACGAACATCGCTGGGCTTGGGGACGGAGGATAGTCCTCAATTCGCCGGATTGACTCTGACCGGCGACCTTGCTATGGCTGATGAGCATTGGATAACCAATGCGAGTGATGGTGGAATCCAAGCTGGAACATTATTCCTGTGTGCACAAGAGGATGATATTATAGCAATGGCAGTAAGATACGCCGACTGGAAAGTAGGCAATGATGGTGATGATTATCTCCGTTTTCAGACTGTGGATAATGTACCTGAAATAACAACGGTTGGTGCTTGCAATCTCAAAATTACAGCGTCCGGCGGCACTATTGATTTTGGCAACGAGAACCTAACCACAACTGGTATGTTAACAGCTACTCTTATTGGTGCATTTACTTCTGCCGGAGCGATAAACTTTTATAATCAGAATATGACTAATGTTGACATAGATTCGGGCACAATAGACGGCGTTGCTTTAGGTGCTACCTGCACACAAGCAGAATGGGATGCTGCAAATACACATATAGGAGAGGATGGCTCAAGTCACGCAGACGTTGTAACCAACTCGGCCTATTCCGCTGTCGGTCATCTGCCTTTGGCGGGCGGGACACTAAGCGGAACGCTCGACCTCGATGCACAACTGGATTTAGACCACACCTACGATGGGATAACTATGGTACACGGATTAGATGTTTATATTAAGAACGATTCTACCCAGATTTATGCAACTGGTATCCAAGCAGCATTGAACTTTCAAAGTATATTTGAACCATCGGAGAATTGGGCAATGGCACCCTCGATAATTGGCTGTTATGGTTTAGCCAAAGCCAATAGAGATAGTTGCACGGGAACGGTATCTCAACTTACGGGGTACTTTGGAAGTTGCCAGACCAGTGAGATTGCCGATGGCGGAGCGATTACGGTAACTAATGCCTATACGTATTATGCAGGAAGTACGGTTAAAAATGCGGACGATACTATAACCACCAATACAGGACTTCACGTTGCAGCTCAAACTGTTGGAGCCACTAATTATGGTATCTATGTTGCGGGCGCTGTTGATAGTACCAGTGCTTATTTTGAGGGTGATATTTCCGCTGATGATGTAACTGATAGGGCACAGTGGTCGGCTTGGAAGGGTACATCCAAAGAGGCTCTTGATGCAGTTCTGGCCATTAAACAAACCGGAGAACACGATTCTTATCCGGTTTCTGTCCAGAGAACTTTGATAGAGCAAAGACCTACCGGCGAAAAACGAATTGAAACAGACCCAAGCGGAAATGAAATTAAAATTGACGTTACTGAGCCAACGGAAGTTTCCGGCAGAAGTCTCAGTGCAATGATAACACTGCTGACCGAAGCGTTAAAAGAGCAGCAGAAGCAGATAGATGACCTAAAAGCGGAAGTAGAAAGATTGAAGAAATGAAAACAAAAGCGATCATACTTATTTTTTCTATCCTCTTGGCCTTTTCCGGCCTGGCATTTGGCTCGAATGAGATACAGGTTGCCTATAAAACCGGCAGTAATCTTTACTGCCAGATCGGCAATCCTATCGACTGCAATATCTGGGATGCAAACAGCGGTTCCTGGGCCGATTATAACAGTGCCGACTGGGCGGATTACAATACGCCTTTGACTGATTATGGATGGGGTCTTTACAAGGCCGATTTTCCCGTCGGCATTACCGATTCAGGCAAATATGTCGTCAATATCCATCTGCGGGCAGGCGCTGGCCCCGCAACCGGCGACAGCCTTTTGGGGACCGGCGAAATTATTTGGAACGGCACCGCCGAAGAAACCATCATCGATACGAGCGGCCGTGTTGATGTCGGACTTATCGAAGGCTCTGATGCGACCGATGCGATAAATGCAGAGGCCGATACTGCACTCACCGATTATGACCCACCGACCAAAGCCGAGCTTGACACCGGCTTTTCCGGACTCAACGATCCCACAGCGGCGGCGGTTGCCGACACAGTCTGGGACGAATTGATTGCCGACCATACCGGGGCAGGCAGCTTCGGTGCGAAGAATCAAAAGCTGGTACCATCGGAAACCATCAACGATTACAAGGCCGATGTCTCGGGATTGGCTTTAGAGGCCAACGTAGAAGGTCATGTCACTACCGCATTGGGAACTTATGACCCACCGACAAAAGCGGAGCTTGATTCCGGCCTTGCCGGACTCAACGACCCTACGGCTGCGGCGGTTGCCGATGCAGTATGGGACGAATTGATTGCCGACCATACGGGGGCCGGCAGCTTCGGTGCGAAGAATCAAAAGCTGGTACCATCGGAAACCATCAACGATTACAAGGCCGATGTCTCGGGATTGGCTTTAGAGGCCAACGTGGAAGGTCACGTCACTACCGCACTGGGAACTTATGACCCGCCGACCAAGGCTGAAATGGACAGCGGCCTTGCCGGACTTAACGATCCCACAGCGGCGGCGGTTGCCGATGCAGTATGGGACGAATTGATTGCCGACCATACGGGGGCCGGCAGCTTCGGTGCGAAGAACCAAAAGCTGGTACCATCGGAAACCATAAATGATTACAAGGCCGATGTCTCGGCGGTTGCGCTCGAGGCCAACGTGGAAGGTCACGTTACGACCGCATTGGGGACTTACGACCCACCGACAAAGGCCGAGCTTGATTCCGGCCTTGCCGGACTCAATGACCCCACAGCGGCGGCGGTTGCCGACGCCACCTGGGACGAATTGATAGCCGACCATACAGGGGCAGGCAGCTTCGGTGCGAAAAATCAAAAGCTAATACCATCGGAAACAATCAACGATTACAAGGCCGACGTCTCAGCAGTTGCACTCGAGGCCAACGTGGAAGGTCACGTTACGACATCGCTGGGAACTTACGACCCACCTACAAAGGCAGAGCTTGACAGTGGTTTTGCCGGACTGGATTATCCTACGGCGGCAACGGTTGCCGATGCCACCTGGGACGAGCTGATTGCCGACCATACCGGGGCAGGCAGCTTCGGTGCGAAGAACCAAAAACTTTTACCATCGGAAACAATCAACGATTACAAGGCCGATGTCTCAGCAGTTGCGCTCGAGGCCAACGTGGAAGGTCACGTCACGACCGCATTGGGTACTTACGACCCGCCGACAAAGGCCGAGCTGGACAGCGGCCTTGCCGGACTCAATGACCCTACCGCCCAGGCCGTTGTCGATGCTCTAATGGCAGATACCGGCATAACGGCAGGGGGGACCTGGACCTATGAGGATTGGTGCAAGGTTGTGGGGGCTTACCTCATAGGGACATGGCGGGACAAGAGCGGAGAAGGTACCTCGGTGCAGGAAATTTTAGATGCCGAGGATGATGTGACCGTAATTCTGGAACTAAGCGCCGGCGAAACATCGCCATATAAAACGACAAGCAAAAAATGAAAAGCTTCAGCCAAATACTGCAGGACACCGCACCTTTGTTTCTTATCCCCTCGCTCGGGGTGGAGGAGATTGTGTATCTAAAAGCTGAAACTGAAGAAGTTATTGGGGCGGGTAACGTTAAAAAACTGGCAACAATCGGGGTGCTTGCCGGAAGGCCAGCACCGATGTCGGTAATCGGCGTGCTCGAGAAGAGCAGAAGCTCTGTAAGCCGGCAGGTATTGGCATTAGTCAATCGGCATCCCGTATCAAAGGCCGAAGGAGCTCCGCACGGACACGGGCCACGAGTGGAGATTGAAGTTGCAAACGATTCTACCAGCGGCATTAGCAGTGCCGAGGTCGACGAAGGCAGGGACAAGGTCCGATTGGTAGTTGTTCTCGAAGAAGAACCGCAGGAGCTGCGGATTACAAAAATTATATCGCACGATGCGGGAATGATGAGACTGGAGGCCGGAGTGTGACTTTTCAAACAGAGCTAATTGATACGGCAGAAAAGTTCCTCGATACGTTAGGCAGCGAGGCGATTGTCTACCTGCCGGCGGGCGGCGGCGAAAGGCCGATAGATGCTATTGTCAATCGCGACCCACCGGCTGAGCTCGGCGACGCGCCGCACGGCCACTCACCCCTGGCGATAATAGCCGTCAGGAATAACGCAGCCAATGGCATCAGCAGCGCCGAGTTCGATGGCGGCGGCGATAAGGTGCGATATGCGATACGTCTGGGAAAGACGCCGCAGGACAGACGAATTACAGGAATAATCTCGCAGGATGCGGGGATGCTGAGACTGGAGGTCCGCTAAAGCTATGACCGAAAGTTCCGTATCTGTAAAATTGGATGAGCAGCAGTTTCAGAGGATACAAAGCCTGCTGCGAACGGTGCCGAGAGAGGTGCCGAAGGTAATGAGCAGGGCAATCAATAAGACCGCCACTTCGTCAAAGGCCGAGATTGCCCGACTGGTAGCAGCCAAGGCCAAGATACCCCAGAAGGGCATCAAAAAAGGCATCTGGCTGAAAAAGGCCACGCAAAGACGATGGCTCGCCACGCTAAATATAACGAGCAGAAGAATACCGTTAATTTACCTTAAGCCGGGTAAGACCAAAAAAGGAGTGACCTATCGCGGGCCGGGAGATGTTTATGCACACAAACAAAAGGTTCAAATGAGCGGAGGTCAAATCCTGTCGGCATTCAAGCAGACTATGCCCGGCAGCGGCCACAAGGGCGTGTTCCTGAGACGTACAAAGAAACGAAAGCCGATTGACGAATTGTTCGGCCCGAGCGTTGCGGAGCTTTTTGAAGGAGTGGCGGGCATTGCCAAACAAGTAAAGAGGTCGGCCAATGAGAAATTGACAAAGAATATCGATGCCCAGATTAAATATATTTTAGAGAAAAGGAAGGCCGGATGAGCACGCCGATACTCGAACATATCGCGGTCAACGTAGAAGCGACCATCAATGCCATAACCGAAGGCGACGGCTTTAACCAGAACCTGGTTGCAGTCAGGCCGAAACGTAACGATTTCAAAGATGTGGTGCCGGAAGATGGCAAGGTCCTTATCTGGCAGGCCGACGATGAGCTGCCGGAGGAGCAGGCACACAACGCACAGCACTGGGTCCAGCCTTTTGTCTTAATGGCTATTGTGCTGGACAGTGACGATGCCGAGACCAGTATCGATA
>Ga0307377_10003953_pt1 | contig 16412 bp, 21 predicted proteins | sample TR3MG_FD_202535 | JGI IMG/M metagenome (GOLD analysis project Ga0307377, IMG submission 202535) | Soil microbial communities from Risofladan, Vaasa, Finland - TR-3 | ecosystem: Environmental > Terrestrial > Soil > Coastal area > Acid sulfate soil | place: Finland: Risofladan, Vaasa | collected... | reverse complement strand
GTTTCCCGCTACATGGTTGAACGCGGTCATAAAGTAGACGTAATGGACAATATGGTTCGTTATGGTGTACATCACAATTTAGATGACTTTAAGAAACTCGGAATCAATTTTTATCACGGCGATGTAAGGTGTGTTGAAGATTTTAATAGGCTCCCTGGCTCTTATGATGTTGTGATCGAAATGGCTGCTCAGCCGTCAGCATGTGATGGATATGCCAATCCGCTTTACGACTATACGAATAATACTGCCGGACTTTTAAATACGCTTGAATATATTAGAAAAGGAAACGCAAATTCTCTTATATTCTTTTCTACCAATAAGGTTTATAGCGCAAATGCAGTTAACCTGGTTCTCGGTGATGAAAAAGATACGAGGTTTGAATTTTCCGATTTCCATAATTACGAAGGCTTTGATTCAAAGTATGGTTTTAATGAAAATTTAACCTTGAGCGGTAATGAAAAATCGATCTACGGCGCATCTAAGGCTGCTGCCGATATTTTTGTGCGTGAATATTCGCAGGCATTTGGTATGAAGGCTATCGTAAATAGATGTTCATGTCTCTACGGGTTGCAACAATGGGGAAAGCCGGAACAGGCATGGCTAGTTTGGTGGATGATTGCGGCACATCTAGGGCTTCCTGTAGAATATATTGGATGGAAGGGAAAGCAGGTTAGAGATGTTCTCTTTATTGGAGATCTTTGCAGGCTTCTTGAAAAGCAAATGACAGTATTGAAAGATTCACCATTTAGAAATTATGATAATGTTTTTAATGTTGGTGGTGGTATGCAACATACATTATCTCTAATCGAAGCAACCAATATTGTTGAAAAAATTAGCAAGAAAAAGATGAATATATCTCATGTTGACGTAGAACGAAAAGCAGATCACTGTGTTTATGTTTCGGACATTAGACATGTTTCAAAAGAATTTGACTGGATTCCTATGGTAAACCCCGTTGAAGGATACAAAAAAATTAATCAATGGGTCAAGTATAATAAGAAGATTCTTGAAAGTATGTATTGCTAGGAGGTAAAAATGAAAGAAAGAAATGACGCGATGCGTAAGGCAAGTGAGCTGAGGGCAAGTAGACGAGAAGCCCCCAACCTATCGACATCAAAAAAGATCCGCATTCTTGATATGCTCAAGCGCGGAACGAGTAATCGTGACATCTGCTCAACCATGCACCTTCGACCGTCAGACATTGCCGATATTAAGAAGGAGTATAATTTAGTTACCACGAACGATATTGAGACTCGTATGAACACTCTTCGTCGTGAACTTCATCAAGAAAATGTCGAGAATGCAAAAAAGACCAAGGTGATGAATGAAATCGCCCCGCATAAGCTGCCTAAGAAAAAAGAAGAGAAGGTAGAGCGGGAGATTCAGAAAGACGTTCCAGATATGAAACACGTTTTTAGAGATCGGCGTATCGAGAACATTCACAAGGCGGTAGCAAACATTGACGAAGAGCTTCGCAACTGGACCGTGCCGTCTCAAGATGAGAAGGCGTTCTTGCGCAAGCTGAATCTTGGCTTAACCTATTGGGCTAATCATTATTGTGTGCCACGTCCGATTATTTTAAAAGAAATCCTTCGTCTTATTCCAGACTTTGATCTTGACAATCTCAGATCTTAGCCACTTTTTCTTACATCATAGGGCTTGTGATGCCATAATAGAGAAGCGATACCAACTTTATAATAGGTGAAAGGTTAAAAATGAGCGATAAGGAAATTACACGCGAAGCCATGCATAAGCTACTCAAGGAAGACCCTGGGCATGACTGGCTACAATACTTAAAAGAGGAAGAGTTTGCCAAGGACGAAAAGGGGCATCAGCACCCTAAGGTCATGGGACTAAGGCGGCTGGCGAATATCCGTGGCATTAAAAATATGGATGTTAACGGCGGCATGTCTACGATAGCGACCAAGCAGCTTGGAACTGTACCCCTTGCCTATGTGAACGTCCGCATTGAATTTTCTGACGGGGAGGTAACTGCAGATGGCGCCGACTGTCATAAAGGAAATTGCTCTCTCTATGGACATCATCCCTATGCTACTGCGGTTTCTCGTGCTGTCGGGCGGGCTATTGCTCGTGCTTTTAATATCGAGCGGGTCTCTGAAGAGATGGACCCTCTTACTTCTGATGACACCTATGGCGATCCTAAGCAACCTGCAAGCGATGTTCAAAAAAGCATTCTTAAAAGTATGTCAAAAAGTCGTAAGATAGACCTGCAAAAGAAAATTGATGTATTGTTTCCAGACCAAGAAAAGAATGTTGATAGTTTGAAGTCTGGTGACGTAAGTCGCCTCATTCGCTTTATTAATGATGGGAAAGGCTAATGCGCCAAATCAACTTTTATAAGCCAGCAGGTAATTTTATTCCAGGTAAGAAAACCGGGGCTGCATTCCAATTTAAATCAGCCACAAAGCGCACTTCTAAGGGCGGTCAAGAGCCCTGCGTGTGGGTAGAAGCCGTGCAGCAGACAAAGCCTAAGCCGCCTCAGCGTGCATCTAAGCAGTCTGCTTTCGTATGGGATGAAAACAAGATTGTTTTTTGTCTCTCCATCGTAGATCTTGGCAAGCTATGCGCATTTTTTAATACAAAGCAATCATTAGATAGTGCTCGATTCGTCTTGAACGCATTCGTGGCTAATAATGCAAAGTTTACATTTGAGCTACCAGCCAATTCTGTTGAACTGGTTCACCAAAGCGAAGATCGTAAAATTAAGAAGCAAGTGACAAAAGGATTCAAAATGCACTATCCGTATGGACAAGATAAGGATGTTGAACTTGTAATGACTTCTAATAAGGGCGTTGGACACTCTGTTGTAAAAATGTTTTTAAAGCCTGAAGAATGTGCCCTTCTTTATGAACTGATGAGGGGAACGGTAGGTCGCTATTGTTTTGATGCTGTGGAGTTTTCTGATGGAAATTAAAGTGAAAAAAGTTCGTTCTGCTGCTAAGCTACCAACACAAAGTTATGATGAGGCAATGGGCTACGATCTCTATGCCTGTCTACAAGAACCATTGAGCCTATTCCAAAGAGATGCAACAAAGGTTACCACCGGAATTGCAGTCGAGCCACCAAAGGGCTATGGCTTCATTATTAAAGAACGATCTGGATTAGGCAGTAGCGGCATTTCGGTAAGAGCCGGGGTGATTGACAGTTCATTCAGAGGCGAAGTGATAGTTATACTTCAAAACTTAAGTAATAACATTAGACATAGAATTTATAATGGTGATAAAATTGCTCAAATGATTCTTGTTCCGGTTCCAAGGGCAACGATTAAAGAGGTTAAATTTTTAAGTGAAACAGAACGAGGAGACCGAGGCTTTGGTAGCAGCGACAAAGTTTAAGTTTGAACCATATTGGAAAACACAACCTTTACAACTACCTCAACATAATCTATATGACCACTATGACGTAATTATTGTTGGCGGTGGTCTGTGTGGTGCAGCAACCCTATATTGGTTAAATAAACTTACTTCGTTAAAATGTCTATTAATTGAGAAGAATCAAGTAGGTGGAAGGTCCACATCGCGCAGCCTTGGTAGCGTCAATATCGTGCCCGATGTATTATTAAACAGTGAAAAAGACGATGCTTTCTTGCAACGCATAAAAATAGCCACCGACAATAGAGAGTTATTAAAAGAAGCAATTATAGGTCATAAATGTGGCTTGGTATGCAATGGCGGACTACACGTAGCAACGTCAGAAAAGCAGCAGCCGCGCCTTGAAACAATTCAAAGGTGCCTGTCTGAAAATGGCATGACTCACGAATGTCTTACCAGCCAAGAACTATACATTTTAACCGGCGCCAAGTCACTATACGAAGGGCTCTATTATCCCGGGGAAATGACGGTTAATCCAGTTGGGGTGCTGGGTTTCCTTCTATTTGATGCTCTCCACCAAGCCCGTCAACACATAGTAGAAAATACCAAGGTTGTTTATATTGACCATGGTAATAAGCGTATTTCTGTTGGTACAGATGGAGGAACAAGGTTTACGGCAGATCATGTTATTTTATCTGCTAATGAATCGTGGGATTTTATTACTATTAATCCAGAACCTTCACTAAAGCCTATGCAAATTTTTAATGAACAGCTAATGGCTACCGAGCAATCTGAAATGATGCAGCTAACGTATCCAATTGCTACAAGGACGTTAAGCGGTCAACATGCATGGTCTATTGTAGACGACAGGGTTCTGTATTCGTATAGGTGTGGCAAGCCAGCAGAGACGCTTGATTATACTGGTTACGGAAGTCACGAAGTAGATGTTGCCGATGCTTTTTTAAGACAATATTTTGGAACGATACAGCCAAGACTAATAAAAGAAAAAGTATGGACAAATCGTTATTTAAAAAATGGCTTGTTCCCAGTAATTGATTCTCAATTAAAAGAAGCTAATAATCGTCTCCTCTTTAATATTGGTTACGATTATTCGTTTATGGATTTATTTTTTTACTATGCTAAGAAAATTGCCCTATACGTTGGGCACGGGGAAGTTGAGGAGGGATTATAGTGTCGTATGACTCTATGAGTGAGTTTGCTCGTACGATCATGGAACAGAAATATAGTCACATACTTAAAGATGGAACAAAAGAAAATTGGAATAATATAGCATATAGGGTAACAAAGAATGTTATGAAGGCTGTCGGTTATGATATGCGGTCTCATTTATGTAAAGAAATACATGAAGCTATAAGAGACAGGAAGTTTATACCCGGCGGTAGATACTTGGCATCAAGTGGTAGACCATATCATCAAATATCTAACTGTGTTCTTCTTAGAGCAGAAGACTCTCGGGAAGGCTGGGCTGATCTTCTTTATAGAAGTTCAATGGCTCTTATGACCGGCGCCGGTATCGGAATTGTCTATTCTGATGTGCGTGGTAAAAATAAAAAGATTCGTAAGACTGGCGGCGTGTCTACTGGTCCCATTGCACTTATGCAAATGATTAACGAATGTGGTCGGGGCATTGTACAGGGAGGATCTAGACGCAGTGCGGTACTTGCATTATTACACTGGAATCATGCAGACATATTTGACTTTATACATTTGAAAGATTGGTCGGAAGAGGTTAAGGCATTAAAGGCAAGGGATTATAATTTTCCAGCACCGCTGGATGGAACTAATATCAGCGTTATTCTTGATACGCAATTTTTTGAAGCATACCATGACGATAAGCATCCATTACATTCACATGCTCGTACGGTTTATTGGGGCGCTGTAAAACAAATGTTAAAAACCGGCGAACCAGGCTTCTCGGTTGACTGTGGGAAAAACGAAGGCGAGAATTTACGCAACGCTTGCGTTATTGGAGAAACCGAAATATTGACAGACAATGGTTATCAACGAATTGATGAACTTGTAGGAAAAGAAGTTAATATTTGGAATGGATTTGAATGGTCAAAGGTTACGCCAAAACAAACCGGCAGTAATTTGCCAGTTTTAAAAATTACATTTAGCTCTGGTCAATCTATTATATGCACACATGACCATAAATTTGTCATTGCAAAAGATTATGATGGAAACACCGTGAGGACTAACGCATCTAATTTAAGGATTGATGATAAAATTATTAAGTGTAATTTTCCAATATTACCAGAGGGCAAACAGTCTCCCTATGCTTATAGTCAGGGATTTTATTCAGCAGAGGGTTTGCATGATAGTGACTTGGTTTATATTTATGAGCCAAAAGAAATGTGTATTGATAGGCTTGATATTAGGTTATTAAGTAAAGAAAAGAATAATAAAAGATATAGGGCATATTTAAATTTCGATGTTCATTCTAAAAACTTTGTTCCGTTTAGATGGAATTTACAAAGTAAACTTGACTGGCTAGCAGGATGGTTTGATGGGGACGGGACAGAGTTGCGAGAAGGTGGATGTCAAGCTGGTTCAATTGACAAGGAATTTTTACTTAATGTACAAAAAATGCTTTCTACTGTTGGAATAGCGTCTAAAGTCACAAAAGCAAAGGATGCCGGCTATAGGGAAATGCCGGGTGGAACATATTTTTGTCAAGAATTTTACCGCCTTTTAATTGGCGCAGTACAAATGCAAGAATTAAAAGAAATGGGGTTACAATGTGAACGAATGCCTTTTAATAAAAGTCCACAACGGGACGCGTCGCAATTTTCCTTCGTAACGTCAATTAAAGATGCAGGAATTGCCGATAAGGTTTATTGTTTTAATGAACCAAAAAATCATACGGGAATTTTTAATGGTTTAATTACAGGACAATGTTCGGAGGTCTCTAGCTACGACGATTCGGACCAGTGCAATTTAGCATCCATTAATATGTCTCGGATCTCATCATTAGAAGAAATGGAGCATATCGTAGAAATTGCAATAGCATTTCTTTTAGCCGGAACAGTATATTCAGACGTTCCGTATTCGCTTATTGACAGGGTAAGAACGAAGAACCGTCGTCTTGGTCTTGGTCTAATGGGGCTACACGAATGGTTGTTACTGCACAATAAAAAATATGGTCCTGATGATGAATTAGAAAAATATTTAAAGGTTTATACATATTCTGATAAATATGCTCGTCAGTATGCAAAAGAATGGGATCTGTCTACTCCCAAAAAAACAAGAGCAATCGCACCAAATGGAAGCATCGGAATATTGGCAGAGTCAACAACGTCTATAGAGCCGATATATTGTGTTGCGTATAAGAGGCGCTACATGAAAGGCACCACCGTTCACTATCAATATGTAGTCGATCCGACAGCCAAAAGACTTATTGAACATGGGGTCCCGGCAGAACAAATTGAGGACGCTTACACGCTTGCGGAAGATGTAGAAAGAAGAGTAGCATTTCAAGCATGGGTACAGCAATATGTGGATCATTGTATTAGTAGTACAATTAATCTACCAGCATGGGGAAGTCCTCTTAATAATGACGTAACGGTTCAATCGTTTGGAAATATGCTTATGAACTATCTACCAAAATTACGCGGGATCACCTGTTATCCAGACGGTGCCAGAAGCGGTCAGCCTCTTACGCCGGTCAAGTATTCAACCGCTATGAAACATTTGGGTGAGGTCTTCCTTGAAGCCGCCGACGTATGCAGTATTACCGGAAAGGGGACCTGCGACATCTAATGGAAGCTGCACTCATCGCCATACTGGGGGCTTCCTTGCTAATTGCCCTCTTCCTCTTCTCCCTCCTACAAGGAGAGAAGTCCCAATTTAGAAAATACGCCCAAGAACAATCAAGGATGCTTTGCGATCTGCAAGAAAAGCATGATAAAGAAATGCAAAAAACAATGGCAGTGTGGCAACAAAAGATTGAGCAGCAACACTACAACATGATGGATGAAATAGATAAGGCTAACGAACGTGTTAAACATATGCAATCTAAAGTCAAGAGCGAACAAGTACGGATTGGGCACCTGATGGAAAAACTTTCTCCCATTTTGGGAACTTTTCCAGTAGACCCGCGATCTAATGATATTATTCCTTGTACTGGACCGGTTGACTACATAGGCTTTGTAACTGATAAAGAAGATGATAAGAATGGTGTTTTTCTTATTGAAGTAAAGAGCGGCGGTTCTCAACTGTCTCAAAAGCAGAAAAAAATTCGTGCATTGGTTGAAGAAAAAAAGGTTTACTTTTTGACCTACCATCCCGATAATAGTAAGGAGAGTTAAATGGTTGAAACTGAAGTTGGAAAACGGTACGACGTTTTCGTCTGGGACTCAGAAACTTCGGGCTTAGGAAACAAGGCTGAAATTTTGGAATTTGGTGGAGTTCTTCTTGATGGAGAAACTTTTGAAGAAAAAGATAGCATCTTGTCTTTGATTAGACCTTCTAAACCGTCTGTTCTTGAGACCGACGACGCCAAAAAGGCTCTCTCAATGAACCATCTTGCAGAACGTAAAGACGAACTACTTGAAGCTCCAACGAAACATGAATTTCTTCAGAAGTGGTGGAAGATGAGGCAGAAGCATAGAAAACAATGGATACCAGGGGGCTACAATTTAGGAAATTTTGATATGCCAAAGCTGCGCTATCTATTTTGGCAGATCAGAGAAGAAAAGCCACTCTTCAAAATTGACGACTTCTTTCACTATCATATTTTAGACGCAATGTGCGTTTACATTGCTAACAATTGGTTTACTGGTAAGTCTCGTTATGTTCGTCTTCGTGATGCATGTCAAGCCTACGGAGTTAAAAACACCAAGGCTCATAGTGCTATTGCAGATGCTCGTGCTACGGCTGAATTGCTACGTCGAATGATGCTGCCGGAATATGTTAACAATATTTAATTTGGAGAAAACAAATAATGAAATCCCTTTTTAACCTTCTCTTAATCTGCCTTATGGGCGTTGCAATTTTTGGCTGCAAACAAGAAAACGTGCCAGATAGAATAGTCAAGATTATTAGTGTGAAGCAAATTCAATATGAAAATTCCGGTGGATTTCTTGGTTCTCCAACGTATAATAAATGGAGCGTGAGAAGTGTTGACGTTAACACTAATGAAAAACTCATATTTTTAACATATGATAGTAAATTTTCTGTTATACAAACCGGTGAAATTGTAACAATCTATTGGAAAGACGGCTATTGTGCAGGATATTGTTTAAAAGAAATAAAGTAGGACTTTGCTTCGCAAAGTCAACATGGTCAAGATTTAGTAAAATTTTATAAAGGATATTAAAGATGGACATCTATACAATGTTCGGACCCAACAAGCTTTATCATGACTTTTGTGGTAAGCTAAGTATCCAAACGGCAGTTGATCCCAATCTGGGCGTGCCTACTGTTCAGATGGATGAAAAGAGTGTTCCAATTACGGTCGATTTTGGAGAAGAAGAACTTGGAACTAAAAAGCCAGCCTTCATTTATACGGCTATGGGACCATCTTATCACCCTCAACCGTGGGGAAGTTGGGGCACCTTTGCATTTCTAACGCCCGAGTATCTATACGTTGTTGATGGAGACAATGCCGGTCCACTCGTAGACAATAAGATCTCCTATACTTTTAACTTTGGTGGAAAGCTGTCTCAAGTTGTTAAGCATCTGAGTCCAGGTTGGCGATTTCTTGTTCAATCTGTTATAATCTATGACGACGGAACTCAAAAGTTTAGTGGCTGGGACTTCTTACAGGTGGTCTAATGAGCACAAAAGTCGAATATAGAAACGGCATGGGATTTGGTGGGGCGCTCGGCATTGCATTCATCGTTTTGAAACTATGTCATGTAATTGACTGGTCATGGTGGCTGGTTCTGTTACCCATTTACGGACCTATTGCACTTATTCTATCATTATTTATCTGTATAATGTTACTATTATTTTCTCTCAGTGTCACAACATCGTTTTTTAAATTGATAGGCAAAATTTTACGATGAAAAACAGACTTGTCTACATAATTGGCGCATCACATGCAGGTAAGACCACCTATGCTAAGGAGCTTGCGCATAGATGCGATGGCTATTATTTAGAATTTGATCGTATCTGGAACTATCAGCATACCGTGTCTCAACAATGGGGTCGTGTTTCCTCAATTATTGAAATGGCAATGGCAGAACACGGCTTTGTTATTCTGGACGGCGCTATGTATGAAGGCATCTGGTCACTACACGAAACATTTCCAGAAGCACGTCCAATTCTTGCCTATACAGACTATAAGATCCTTACACAACGTTTCGGACACATGCCCCCTTATGATGAAGATCGCATTAAAGATGATATGGTATCAATGTATCAAAGTCTTATTAACTATTATCCATCTATTGTTGTTTCTAATGACGGGGCAGAGCATCCTTCTCCCCAAGCCTTTTTTGCATACTTGGGAAACCCTTGGCATCAACGTATGACGGACTGGCTGATGAGTCACATTGATGCTATGGAAGGCGATATGGGATATACTCCAATCCAATTGGGAGCTACAAAGAGACCGGGCTATGAAAGAACTCTGGAAACGTGGCAAACCATTAAGGATCTGGTAGACTGGAAGCGCCGCTACGTCATCGAATACGGTCCACATCTTGCCTATGCCGCCCTACATCTTTATGGTCTCAAAGCCGAGTCCGTCTACCTTGTCGAACAAAGTGCGCCAGCATGTAATGCGCTCAAAAAGATGGCTCATTATCTTGGGCGCCAAAATGTAGAAATAATTAATGAAGATATGCTATCCTACGAAGTTAAAATTAAACCCGACGTAGTAATGTGTCTCAATATGTTCTACTCACTACAAGATAAAAAGGCAGGAGCCCAAAAACTCTTCACAAATAAACCCCGCCACATAATAGTGGAAACTAATCCAGAGGACTTTGTACCAATTAATGAAGAGGCAAATAGACAGGGGTATCTCAGGCACACCTACCCCGGTCGTACCAACTGTAACGGTCACGACCGAATTATTGCGCACTATGAGGCGCGCCATGAATAAGGCACTTATACCCTATGAATATTTGTGTCCCGACTGTGGGGCGCCGGTGAGTTTTGTTAAGTGGGGGCTTTCTCGCTATTTGATCTGGTGTTCAGCTTGTCATTGGTGTGCAATGAGTGATGATTTGTACAATTTTATTCCTGATTTGGTGGATTACGCATGATTCCTATAGGTGTTAAGGTTCGTTATGACGGAAATCCCACCGTTCCATACGTGGTTATTGGCTATTTGTGGAAACAATCTCTCTATTACTTGATAGAATCTTCATATGGGGGCATCTATAGCCGCCGACGTATTCATGCAAAGTGGATTGAAAGGATATAATATGGAAGTTTATCTACCGTGCTCTATTGAAGAAGGATTGTTTCCTACTGAGCGCACCGCTAGTTTTGTAGATCGTGATGGAAATTTTATGGAAATTATAATTGACGAGTCTTTTGTAAAAGACGATGCAATTCGAGTAAATTTAATTGAACGCACGATAAATGCCGTTTTGGTTGAGTTTCCCGCTGAATGCACTAATGGCGCGTGGAGAGCATGGATCGCAAAAGAATCTTTTATTGTAGATTAAAATATGAATATTGAATATAGATATACCTACGATGACCTATTGCTAAAGCCATTATTTAGCTCGGTTGAATCTCGTAGTAACGTTTCTCTTCAAACTACTATTGGTCATATAAAATTGGACATTCCGATTTTGTCAAGCCCGATGGATAAAATCACACATTATGATATGGCTTTAGAGATGGCAAGGTTGGGCGGTATGGGCATTGTTCATCGCTTTATGACCATCGAAGAGCAAGTTGACGTAGTCACAAGGCTGAAGAATAAGAAGGTTCAACATATTGGCGCAGCTATTGGATCAAGGGACTATGAAAGGTTTGAGGCTCTTGTTAAAGCCGGGGTGTCATTAATTTGTGTGGACTTGGCTCACGGATGGTCTGTTCATATGAAAGACACTGTTGAACATATCGAGAAACATAGAAGTAGAAAAGACATAACGCTTATGGGTGGAAGTGTAGCAACCTATGATGCTACAAAGGATCTTTTTATTTGGGGCGTTGATGTTGTAAGGGCGGTCATCGGCGAAGGGGCGTGTTGCCTGACTCGTATTAATACCGGTGTTGGAGTTCCCGCAATGTCAACAAATATGGCTTGTCGTAATGCCGTTCGTGATTTTAATTCCGACTTACCAGACGGTAGGGTGCGAGTCGGATTTATTGCAGACGGCGGCATACGTCAGCCTGGACATTGCTGCCTTGCGTTAGCCGCTGGGGCAAATGGGATAATGCTGGGTTCGATGCTGGCGGCTACTGATGAAAGTGTTGGCGAAACCATTATGGTTGATGGACATCCTCATAAATGTTATCGGGGTTGTGCGTCAGCAGAAATTCAGAAGGATAGGGGTAAAAGTGATGATGCCGTCCGCGTAGAAGGAGCGTCAAGACTAATTCCAACGAAGGGTCCTGTTAAGGATATTATACAGCAGATTTGTCATGGTATTCAGTCGTGCTGCTCCTATATGAATGCTCATGATTTAAGAGAATTACGTCGAAATTCTGTTAATCGTTTTGTAAGGGTTACGCCAATTGGGGCGAGTAGGAATGGAGTTCACATATGACAAACAACCCATCTATTATGGCTGAAATTTCTTATTGGGAAAACAAGAAGGAAGAATTCGTTAATTTCCTCGTTAATGCCATGCAGCTTAACCTGCATGATGAGGATTGGGAATTTGGCGACAAAGAAATAGGGTCATATCTTGACGCCTATACGTCAAAAGCTAAAGATCCAATAACTTTTACGACGGGATGGCTAAAGGGTTTAATGTTAATAAATACATTATATAAGCAAGTATTTACCAATACAAAAGAAGCGACTGAAAAATTAATATTGGACAAACAGGCTCAGGAACTTGTAGTAACCAATATGTTTTTTATTGTTGCAACAATCAATTATCTGATTGGACTCTACAAAAATGTTGACAGAGACCAAATTAGCGAATAGCCGACTAATTTATTGTATGGGTATCACTCAGGTTGGAAAAAGCACCTACGCAAAATATTTTTCAAAGAAATACAACCATCATTTACTTGAACACGATAAGGTATGGGACTTTAAAATACCCGATACAGAACAATGGGACCACTTCATTGGAACCGTTAAAGATTGTCTAAATCAATACGGCAACGTTATTATGGACGGACTAGAGTTTTGTGCTGCAAACAAATTTCAGAAAATATTTCCTTTTGCAAAACCAATTCTTTTTTATACAGATTATAATGTTTTACAAGATAGATTTATGCGTCGTTACAACAGAAAGCATCCAACTGCCGAAGCCTTTATTAAACAAAGATTGATTGATGCTTATAGAAGCCTAATTGATTACGACCCATTTACAATAATAAATAATGTAAAGCATGAACTTGTTGATCCCAAAATATTCTTTAGCCATCTTGGAGAAGATTTTCATGTGGATTGAAACCAAAACTCGCAGCATCACAAAGGCTATCCTATGGCGCCTCGTAGCCGTTACCAATAGCTTCGTAATTAGCTGGCTATTCTTTGAGACTATTGCTGCGGCTCTTGGCGCCGCTCTTGCTATGAATGTCACGGGGCTTGTCATATACTATGCTTATGAGCGTGTGTGGAACAAGATTAGGTGGGGTAAAGAGACGCAACGCACCTTAACAAATAAAGACATACTTCATATGATGTTTCGTGGTGCTTATAAAGATGAAGAAAATTTTGACGAACGAACATTAAATATTCTAAAAAAATATTTTCCACATATTATACAAAAGTTAGATTCTCAAGAACCAGAAGAAGTTGAATTTGACGAATCATTAATGGACAAATTAAAGGAGTTACCAAAAACTTTTCCAGATATTCCTTATGAGGAGGATGATGACCTATAATTTGTGGCTATCTTGTAAAAAATTTACCATTTTAGTTGAAGTTTCCGATGGTAAAATTGTTAAAGCGGCACCGATTGCTCGTAAGTTTGTTGGTCAACCAATTGAAAATTTGAGAAGATGGGCTAAAAGGTTTAGTGGGTATATTGAAAAAAGACTTAATTAAATCATATTCATTTGACGAGGGCGAAATTATACGCAATATACTATCATTACACGTAAAACAAGAAACATTTGACATAGATCCGTGCTTCTCTAGGGGGGCTATATACAAAAGGGCTGGCGTTCCAAACCCTCGCTTTTGTTCGGACATTACAAATAGCCGGGGGTCCGTCATAGCAGATTCTCGCACGCTTCCGCTGCCCGATGGCTGTGCCCATTCCTTGTTATTTGATCCTCCATTCTTAGCCACGAGAGGCAAGAGCCTTAGCTCGGATAAGGGGAATATTACAGCACGCCGTTTCGGCGTCTATGAGAACGAACCTTCTTTATACTCTTTTTACCATGATTCTATTAAAGAATTTGGAAGAATTTTGAAACCGAAGAGCTATCTAGTTGTCAAGTGTCAAGACAAAGTTAGTAGCGGAACTCAGTATTGGAGTCATATTGGTATTGGACAGATGGCTTTAAGAAATGGTTTTTATGCAAAGGATCTATTTATATTATTGGCGAAAAATAGGTTGGTAGCAGACTGGCAGAAAAAGAATCAACAGCATGCACGTAAGTTTCATTGCTACTATTGGGTATTCGAGAAACATAATAAGATTGTGAGGTACCTATGACTGATTCTGATTTAAGAAAAGTTATTGAAGATGCGAAAAAAAGACTTAATGAATTGCCAAAATGGAAAAGAGACTTAATTGAGGCTTGGTATAAGAGCGGAATGAGAAAGGATAAAAATGACAACCATTAAGGTCCTCGACAAAGGCTTTGTGCGTCTTGAGGAGACAATGGGTTCTGACCTATCAATTGTGAATGCTGCCAAGGTTTCATTTAACAAGAGGGCTGATTCTTTTGGCACCGCAGAACATGGTATTTTAAACTTTCTTATGAAAGCAAATCACGGTTCTCCCTTTGAACAAGGTATCATGCGTTTCCATATGAAAGTACCCAAATTCGTTGTAGCAGAGCATCATAGACATCGAATGTCGTCATTTTCTGAGGTGAGTTCTAGGTATGTCAGTTTTGCAGATTGCGACTTTTATATTCCAGATCACTTAAGGGTTCAGAAAGGTAAGCCGGGGCGCTATTATTTTGAACGAATGGAAGATGAAAAAACTTATGAAGAGTTTGTGACGTGGTTGCGCACCACGAGCGAACAATTTAAAGCTAACTATGCATATTTTGAAAACCTCGGCGTAGCTAAAGAGATGTGCCGTATTCCTATCCCATTCAACTTCTATACAGAATATATCTATACTGCAAATCTACGCTCTCTCATGAACTTTTTAACACTTCGTCTTGGTCCTACGGCTATGTTTGAAATAAGAGAATATGCCAAAGCTGTTGCAACATTCTTTTCACAAAAGTTCCCGGCATCTTGGGAAGCATTTAAGAAATATAGCCTGAAAACCATAATGAACGAAGAAGAGTTTGGCGAGCTGTCATAAAGAAAGGATTGAAACTACTATGAACTTTATGTTTTTTGAGACAAAAAGGTTAGCACAACAATATATTGATAATATGATCCAACAATTTGATTGCACACCACAAGCTGTTCAAATCTACGCTCCAGATCATTATGCATCAGATAAGAATGGAAAAATCTATATTATTTTGGCTGGTAATTATCTGGATCTATTTGTTAGAATAGATGGGACTATTGAATAGAGAAATCGGCATGAACCTAAATTACATCTATCACGGCGATTGTCAACCTTTTTTGTACACATTGCCGGCACAATCTATTGACACAATTATTACTTCGCCGCCATACAAGGATAAGGATGGTTTTAATATAGAATTACTAAAAGACATTGCTGGTAATCTATATAGGGTCTTAAAAAAAGATCGTACCTGTTTCATTAACTTTGGTCAGTTAGCCGACTTTAAGGATCGTCCCTTTTACGTCGTAGACGCCTTCATTAATGCCGGCTTTAGGTTACACGATACTATCATATGGGTAAAGAACCATTACAGACCTATTCAGGGCAAACGCCGTCTTAATAATCTCTTTGAATACATTTTTATGTTTGCCAAAGGTCGCCCGACCATTAATAGGCTGGCAATAGGTATACCCTATGCAGATTCGAGCAATGCTAAACGATTTAACGATGGTCTTAATTTAAAATGTAGAGGAAATGTTTGGCATATTCCATACGAAACTATACAAAAAGAAGAGCAAAAGCTACACAATGATAGGTTTCCGGTAGAGCTACCACAACTTTGTATTAGGCTGGCTAATCCTGCTGGCGGCGTAGTTTTAGATCCCTTCCTTGGTAGCGGGTCTACTGCGGTGGCTGCAATTAGAGAAGAAGCCCCCTACGTCGGTATTGAAATTTCTGAACACTATGTTCAGGTAAGTAAACAAAGGATTCAACGTGAAACAAAAGAATGATATAAATTGGCAGATGAAATTCAAGCTATCGGTCGCCATAGGCAAAGCTATGGTTGACGCGGGCATACCGCTTGATATAGTGGTTTCCTTGCTACTTGATAGTCGCGGCAATTTCCTATTAAGAGAAGTAAAAAATGTCTAAGGTGTTTATTACTGGTCCGGCGCGAAGCGGAACATCATTACTATTAATATTATCAAAGTATTTCAATAATTGCTTTCCACACTTAGATGAAGAAAAACACCCATTAGCACCTTGTATGTGGCACGAAAGCTCTCAATATAAGCACACAATAATAAAGCAGCCCTATGGTTTTTTTGAAGAGTTTCGACCAGCATATTCTTTTCAAGACCTTTTTAATGCGGGCTGGAAAATTATCTGCCTAATAAGAGACCCAAGAGACACGCTGGTATCTTACAACAAGAGGGAGAAGAATGGTGCTCACTGGTGCCCTCCAAAAAGCTGGATCAGGACGGCTCGCGAGCTGATTGATAATGTGGGGCACCCTTGTCTATTTGCCCTCCACTACGAAGAC
>Ga0307377_10003951_pt1 | contig 16418 bp, 37 predicted proteins | sample TR3MG_FD_202535 | JGI IMG/M metagenome (GOLD analysis project Ga0307377, IMG submission 202535) | Soil microbial communities from Risofladan, Vaasa, Finland - TR-3 | ecosystem: Environmental > Terrestrial > Soil > Coastal area > Acid sulfate soil | place: Finland: Risofladan, Vaasa | collected... | reverse complement strand
ATAGTTATGCAAAAGTTTGGGGAGTGGAAGAATTTAAACCAATTAAAGGAGAAAAGACAAAAGGGATATTAATAAAAGATGAAAATAATTGAAATTGGAGAAAAAGAGTTTGAGGGTGTGCCAAACCTTTACTACACATATTGGCCTCCAACAAATCTCTGTAACTATAACTGTGACTATTGTGGTGCACGCCCATACTTTAAAGATAAGTTTGTTCCACTAAAAGATAAGTTAAAAATAATTAAGTTTATCAACTATATCAATAGTCAATATAATAACGTTGTTTCACTATATGGTGGCGAAGCTTCTATCGATCCTGATATATTTGATATTGTTAGTCACATAAATAATCCATATAGAATAAAGTTTTACACGAACTTAAGTTTGGATATACCATTTTACAGGAATATTCAAAACGTTAACGATAAAATATTATTAACTGTTTCATTTCATTATCAAAAAGCAAATTTTGAAGAGTTCTATTCTAAAGTTAAATTTCTATCTCAGTTTGGGAGAATAAGAGCCAAAGTTATGTGGGATTCCAGACATAAAAATGAGATACTTGACTGCTATCAAAAACTAAAAGAATTAGAAACCAACGACTGTATTGTAGAATTAAATTTAATATACGATACAGATAAGTTTGATGAAGCATCATCTTGGAGTGAAGAAGATCTTGACTTCTTTGTAAGATGTCAGACTGAAAAAAGCATATATGTTCATTTTGGTTTAGGAAAACAAAAAGTCAAAGGCTATTTATCTTTCAATGAAGTTTGGTTAAAACATCTTGACAGCAAATTATCGTACTCATGTAAGGTTGGAGAGAAGAGTTTATATATTGAATCAAATGGAGACGTTTACTACTGTAAAAATAGCCTATATTATCCTCATCCTCCATTGTTCAACTGTGTAACTCAAGACTACAGTGATCACTTGGAAATATTTAAAACCAATGTAATATGTAAAGGATTTTGTTGTGAAGTTAGTATTCCCAAGAGACTACAAGGAGATATATGATGGCATTATTAAAACAATTAACACAGCAAAGAAATTTAAGGAAAAACAAAAATGAAGGTAGAGTTATTCAACTGCTATCAATCAATAATGGTCTAGTTACAGAAATGCGTAGATCATCTACTAGCATAATCAAACAATATTTGATAAACCAAGGGTATGACGTTGAATGTCACGATTACTTCTATATTATGTATAGCAGATTTAACAAAACTGAGTATGCGTCCTATGTTGCCGAGTTTGCAGATCTCCCCAAGTTTATTACTATAATTCAGAGATTTAAAGATGGAGAAGACTATCTACTAAAAGGAATAGAAGATGAATTTACAGATCATCAATGGAAAATATTGCATAGAATTGATGAAGATGTAGCTAAACAAGAAGTTCCTGATAATAGTGTATTTGGATTTAGTGTCACATATATTTCTCACTTCTATTGTTCTTATTATGCTCTTAAACTAAGGCAGAAGAATCCCAATATTAAAATTGTCATGGGTGGATATCACATGGGGTTTGGTGAAAACATTGGAGAGTTCACATTAAAAAGCGGAATAGCTGATGTGGTGGTAAAAGATGATGGGTGTGAACCAATGTTAGATGTCATTGAAGGGAGACTAACTCATGGATATGCTACAGGTAAATTCAATAATCCCCCAACATGGCCTGAGTATAGTAGAGTTGACGTTAAACTTTCAAAGAATATTATATCAACACTAACCTCAGTTGGTTGCCCGAATGAATGTGCCTTCTGCTCAAGCAAAAGATCCTACGTTGCATATAACCTTAAAGAAATGGAAGATTATTTAATCAGAATGAAACAAGCTACAGGATTCAGCGGCGTTGAAATGGCAGATGATAATATCAACGCATCTGTTAAGAGAGGGATTAAGATATGTGAAATGTTAAAAAGAGTTGGTGTTCAAAGTTGGCATTCGTTCGGTGTTCCGAGAAATATTCATCCTGATTTTGTTAAAGCATTAAAGGGCTCAAATGCTACCAGTATATTTCTGGGTGCAGAGAGTTTCAATGATAAAGTATACCAACTAATGAACAAGGCACAAGGGCAAACACAAGATGAAGCAATGCAAGCAATCCATAGAATTTGTGAGCAAGGGATAATGGCAGTTGTTGGATTGATAGTTGGACTACCAGGAGAAACTGACTCAGATGACGAAGCAAGGGAGAAAGTATGTGAAGTTTTTTATAATAAATATGGCAGGTTGTTTGAACCAATAACAACAGTATTTAAAATGTTTCCTAACTCAAGAATATACCAGTATCCAGATGATTTTGGTGTTCACTTTACATATTGGGAAGATGAATATGTGAATGCTATACCCGATCTATCTAACATACTAGCAAAAGTCCCAAAGAAGTTTACTGTTGATGGTTTAAATAGAGAAATCGCAAGGGAAAGAGTTACTAAACTAAAAGATAAATATTTGAGAGCGGGATTAGCTGAGTGGGATAAGAGTAAAGAATATGCAGAAAAAGGAGCTTTCGATGAAGATTAAAGAAGTATGTCATAGAAATTTCCTTAAAGATCCAGACCATTTTTCAATGCATTGGGCACTAACTAATAACTGTAACTACAAATGTAACTATTGTGGTGTATGGAAAGACGAAGAGATTTATCCTCATATGAAAGCCGTTGAATACATTAATCATATCAATAATCATAAAAACGTAGATACAGTTTTATTTGGAGGTGAACCGCTAATTCATCCAAACATATTACAAATAACAGCCGATTTAGAATCAGACATTAGAATATGCACTAATCTTGGACGAAGTTTAAGATTCTTAGAGGAGTTATCTAGTGTAAACTCAAATCTTAAAATAATAGCATCTTTACATCTTCATAAAGCTGACTTAATTGAATTTGCAAATAAGATAGAGTTTGCTTGCAAGAATTTTAAGTTTGTTAAGCTTAAGATTATGTATGATCCAACTGTAAAATTACAGTCTAAAAAAGTTTGGGAATATTTTAAAGCTTATGAAAAACTATATGACAATATGAAAGTATATTTAGATATGGTATACCATCCTGATTTTCCTATAACAAAAGGTGATCTGAAATTTTTTGATAGCCAGCAAAATGATGATAGGTTTTATATTCGAACCGAGGAAATAGATAAATTTCTTTCGTATAATGAGATTCGAAGAATGTTTGATGGATTTCCAAACTATTATGGATATCAGTGTTATTGCGGCAAAAGCGGTTTGTTCATTAACTCAAATGGAGATGTTTCTTATTGTCAAACCAAAAAGAATAAAGGGCAAATTATCTTTAATATAAATAACATAGATGATTATACAGATTATGATTATTTACTAATAAATCCAATAATTTGTGATATGAATGAGCCTTGCTATGAAGTTGTTATTCCAAGGAGGTCTAATGACTGAAATCCTTGAGGTTGGATTAAAGGAAATGCTTGATAATCCTTTAACTATGTTTACCTATTGGTTCGTAACTGGTAAATGTAATTTTAAATGTGACTACTGTGATGTATACGATAATAAGATTGAACCATGGTCAACTAAAGAAAAAATTATTGAGTTTTTAAACTACTTTGGAACGATAAGGAACCATAAAGTATTACTATATGGTGGTGAACCAACATTGGACCCTGATTTTTTTAAGATTGTTAAAAACATTGAGGACGATATAAGATTATTTACAAATCTCAGCCAACCAATTGACTTTCTAATTAGATTAGCTGATATAAGAAAAGATATAACTGTCTCAGTATCTTACCATCTTCAAAAAGCAGACTACCATGATATCTTAAGAAAAATAACATTCCTATGTGAACATCATTTCAAAAAAGTCAGACTGAAAATCATGGCTGACTCAAGGTTTAAAGATGAGTCTATAAATCTATACAATACTTTTAAAACTTTAGATGTATTTGATAACTTTGAAATTTATATTGATCTAGTAATGCCAAACAGCCAAGGCAATTTGGGAGCGGAATGGTCAAAAGATGACCTAGAATGGTTCCTTCCTATACAGGACCACAAAACTTTGAGATTAAAATATTTAGAAGACGGAATAGTCAAAACTAAGGATGTTTCGTGGAATGAAATGAGAACAACTATGTTAGATTCTAATAATTATTACAGGTGTGGAGCAGGAGGTAAAAATTTATTATACATTGATTCAAATAGTGATGTACTTCCATGTAAAAGTCATCTAACTCCATTATTCAATTTAGTTGAAGATAATTTTAGAGATAACTTAGATAAGATAAGTAATGATGGAATCATATGCTCACATATGGGATTTTGTTGTGAGACAGACTTTCCTAAAAAACTAGTATGTAAAAGGAGAGTTAGTAAACAAAGAAAAAATATAAGGAATAGGTTACTATGATAACAGAGGTTGGGGGAAAAAGATTAGCACTTCCGAGGAAATTCTTTTCTCATTGGGATCTTACAAGCCGGTGCAACTATAGATGTAGATACTGTACATATGAAAACAGGGATGAACCTTTTTATAGCTACCAACATAAATTAAAAATAATTGATTTCTATGAATACCTTTATTCCAATTATGATTTAGATTTGATATTGTTTGGAGGCGAACCAACATTAGATCCTGACTTTTTTAAAATTGTTGAGAACTTAGGTCATTCAATGTACCCACTACAGATATTTACTAATTTGAGCCAACCTATTTCATGGTTTAAAGAACTATATAAAGTACGAAGGTATATTAAAATAATCGGATCGTATCACTTCGGAACAACTGACCCAAAAAAACTTATTGGTAAAGTCAAGTTTCTATTAGATAATTTTTATGAAGTCTATATAAAGATTATGTGGGATTCAAAATACAAACAAATAATAAAAGCAGTTTACAATATATTTGAACCGTTAAAGATAGATTACAATGACTTCTTTTTGTCAATTGATAAAATATGGTATCCAGACCAAGATTTTGATGAGACAGATTTAGAATGGTATTTAGAAGAGCAAAGAAAAAACCAAAAATTAAATGTGTATTATGAGACTAAAAATTCAGTTAAGCGTAGTACATCATTTAATGAAATAAAACTAAACTGTAATGGAATAGCAAATTATAAAGGTATGGAATGTGATTGTGGAATTAAAAACCTAACAGTTTGTTCAAATGGAGATGTTCATTACTGTCTTACATATAGAAAGAATCATTTTAAACCTCTATTCAACATAATTCAAGATGACTATAAGAATTATAAATATCTGTTTGAAGATAATATAATATGCCCGCACGAAAATTGTTACTCTGAGGTAGCTGTTCCAAAAAGGAGAGTGTGATGTATATAGTATGTATGGTACTTGGAGAAAAATGTAATTGGAGCTGTGAGTATTGCGATAGACCGAAGATTGCAATTCCGAAAGATGTTAACTTTAACTTATTAAAAAAATACTATCCACGGATTGTTGATTGGGTTGGAGATGTTCCCTTACATATATCAGGAGGTGAAACTGCGTTAGTTGATAAGGAAATACTGGACTATATATTTAGTTTTGATAAAAAAGTAGTCGTCGAAACTAATGGTCTATGGTTTGAAAAAGGGTATTATAGATTATATTATGATGGAATAGAAAAGATTACATATCACTGTGTTCCTGAGGTGGACAAAGATATTAAATTTAATTTTATGATGTCTGATAAAATAGAGTATCTCATTGTTGTGCATCATTCTAATATACATATGATAAAGAATTTTATTGAAAGACATGCTTCTCAAAAATGGGTTCTTCAGTATTATTATCCAAAATATTTAGGAGATAATAAAAAATTTATGTTGACCACTGGGGATTACTTTGAACTGGCACTCAACTTTTCTGAACTGATTGATAAAAGGGAACTTATAAAAAGAGTTACGATACCAAAGAATATAGATGAACTTAGGGAAAAGTGTTTTTCTAAGTTTAATTTTCCTGGTTTTGATTTTGTTAATGGTCGTATAAAGTTCTGTAAACAAAGTCATTCTTTTACAGACTATGTTTCCCTTAATGATTATAACTTTAATTTATTAATTGAAGGAAAATTAAAAAGTGTTAAAAAAATGGATGATGTTTGTAGAACTTGTATTGAAGTCGTAAGGTATACAAGTTAGAACAAAAACAAAAATATGGTGAGGTATAAATATAATGAATGATTATGACAACGATAATATGGAGATGTTTATCGCAGCAAGAGATTACCTTACTGAAAATCTTGAACCTATGCTTACTGCATATTTGTGTCGTATATGGGATCCTCTAATTGAAGCTGTAATTATAAAAGAGTTAAATAATATGATTGAGAGGGATTTACAAAAAATGTTTCCTGAACTTCCCGAACACATGAGACCTCAGTATGCATACAGAGTATTTACAGATAATGACGAAATCGGGGAAATTGAATTAAGTATCCAGCGATATTTTAATCCTGATAGAGGATTAAAGTTTTTAGGAAACTATAATCAAACTGATTTACCTTATGATTTATATTGCACTCCATACTACGATGGTCTTAATGACTTCTTATTCTATGCAAGGTATGGGGACTCAGAGGAAAGTCATGTAACTGGGTCAGGCAATGCTAGGTCTGAATATTATCTTGGTATGATGACTCCGCTGTCTGTTGCATACGGAATGGCTGTTCACGATGGTTATATAAATGAATAAGAACTATATATATTAATAATTGAAAAGAGATTTAGTTATTTTTTTATGGAGGTATTTTACAATGGTAGTTAACTTAGGAGAGAATGAAGAGTATGAAGTTCAAGCTGTATGTAATGAATGTAAAAGAAAATTTGGATCGAGAGTTCCAAAGAAGGACGTTAGTACAGTCAAGTGTGGATTATGTGAAAGTCCGGACATTACAGTTTTCTCAAGCGAACCCGTTAGACAAGTCCTAATGGAATAGGAGGTATAATGACAGATGAGAATCGTGAATATAAATGTTTTGTAACTACAGCAGACGGTTCAGCTCCTGTTGTAAATTGTTGTGATTGGAAATCCATTACAGAAATATGTGATGAAGAACCCTTAATGGTAGTAGTCGGTTATAGAATTTACAGGTTATTAGATAAATCAATAAGATTCAAAGATCTTTACAATATGACTCAGGACAATAGATATCGCGAAACTTTTATTCCTGCTGAATTTGTTTCTGTTTCTCTACCATGTTCGAAATGTAATGGAAGTGGAACAGTAGACTGGGTTCAAGCAACCACGTCTAAGAGAAATGAATTGATTTTTCCATATAAGAGAGATCCATATGCAAGGACATTAAAGTTCAAAATTCCAATGAATTTAAACCCCCATTGGGCACACCCCCTTTCCCCCACCTTTATTAAAGTAAAAAATAGACGAACATTTCAATACGTCTACACGACATATCCCACCTTAACAGGTATAGAACAATATTGTCCGAAGTGTTATGGTAGTGGATTAAAAGATATATCAAATCCAAGAGTTGAATTAGTTGAATCAATCAAAGGAGTTAAGATAGAATGAATACAATACCAATTACCGAAGTATCACAATTTATAATTGCATTAATTTGGTTAAGTTGTATAATCGTAGGAGCCGCAGTAGGTTCATTGATAGTGGACCTTAAATCAATCTTGAAAGAGAGGAGAAAAAAGAATGAAGGATAAAATCTTAGGATGGTGGATGTGTTTAGCGTCGAGGTTTATTAAAATGTCTTATGTGAAACAGTTTATTATATATAGCATATTATTCATTGCTCCATTGTTAGTTGCAGTGATCGCTGCTGACACAAGTATATCAGCTATCATTGTAGCATACTTAATCTGTATATATGCATTTTTTGTTGGTGGATTCAGGATGGTGACCAATGCAAATAATGGAAAAGATTAGGAAGATAACTCGACCCCCATTTCAATTAGAGCCCGAGAAATATGTCATAGGATATGTAGATGAAAAACATCCCTGCTATAATTGTATTATTAAAGGAATGTGTACTGTGGTGTGTCAACCAATGTGGGATTACGGGCAAGATATGAGATGGTATTTGAGAAGTCTAGCTGAAAACTTGGCGCCTGAAACTTTTAAGTACTCAGAGGTATCATATTCCACTGAAAATATACTTAATATATTAAAAACTTTAAAAGGAGCTATTGCGCATGATATATTTTTGGATGATGAAATGCATGAGTCTATACAAAGAGCACAGGCACATATAAATAGAAAACAATTCATAAGAAAAAACTACATAAACAAACATGGTGAGACTATGGTATCATCGTCTACACAATCTGGAGTCAGTTCATCATCAATATCACCACAATCACAATCAACTCAACCGAAAAAAAGGAGAACGTATGAAACCAACCCCGCAAAAACTAACGTTGTACCTGGACTCAATAAAGGACAAGGACCCGGGAAACATATCAGACCAAGAAATTATTAAGTTTATAGAAACCGCTACTGAAAGTATTGAAACTTTCTGTTATATGGTGGACTATGTTGATAAATGGGAGAGGGGATCAAATGAATTTAAAGTTGCTACTGTCATGCACATTGGCGGTCATCATAAGAATGAGACTGGAGATTTATTAGGAGTAAAATATATGGACTATTATCGTCGTGCAACAGATCCAAAAGATGTTGCCAATAAGATGATTAACGATTTAGTCAACACAACAGAGGACCGATATGGAAGCAAAGTTCATTGATGAGAGATGTCCTTGCACAGGATGTTTAGTTCAAAATAATTGTACAGACTATTGCAATACATTTCACTTTTACAGAAGGTTAATATTAGCGGAAGTAGACTTCTTTTTTGCCGAGTGTATATATGAATACAAACCAGACTTAAATCAATCTCGATTCATGTCTGACCTTGAAAGACAATTAGGTATAGCATATAACATATGTCCGAGTGATGACTTACACAAAGCGTATATTGAAGTTCAAAATAAATTTCGTTATTTAAATAATCGGTTTGATAAGATTATATCTAACAGTCGTAAAGCAATGCGTGGTGTTTCTACTAAAACAGAGCACAAAGAACATAGTGATAACTCATACTCTAATTTTATGAAACAAGTAGAAAAACAACGAGATATAGAAAGTAGCCACAAAGAATGTCAATCATCTTTACTAAAGGATAATAGAGATGCTAATCTTAGATTACGACCGATGGAACCATCTTGAAATCCCCATTTTATTTTCTATGTTTAAAGATCAAAATTCCCCCTGTGTTAAAACCCAATGTGTAATCACCCCCGTCTGTTCAAACGAATGTGACCCATTTATGGAGTTTATATATTCAAGAGTATCCGAAACTATTGCGTACTTAAGAGAAATAATGGGGATGAGATATTATGAAAAGGTTGAGACAGGGACTACTTATCATGCAGGTAAAATAACCGAAGCTCTTTTAGGATTGTATGACCCAAAACTAAACAATAAAGAATTAGAGATAACAATGTCTCGATATTTTTATTGTATGAAAAGAGCATGGAGTATATGTAGCAATAGAAAAGCTAGAAATGGATCGAAACCTGGTGATTTCTATATCAATATATAGGAGGGAGAAACATGACAGTACTTTCGTTGGATGAAGCAATCAGAGTATTAAAAGAGGATTATAAAGACACATTGATAAAGATAGAAACCTTAAAACGCTACTTCAATACAATAGCAGTAGGATGCATAAACCAAAAGACAATACCAGCAATATCTTATATGTCAGATGAATGGAGCCGATGCACTCATGAGAATTATCCATTTCCAAGGGATTCTGTATGCTGCTTAGAGAATTGTCCATTAGGTAGGACGATATGATTGAAGAAAGCAAAATATGTGAAGGTTGTATTCTCATTGCTATATGCACCAAGCTATGTGACCCAGTTAGAGATAAGATGTATAAATCAAGGGATGAGATTCATTCCATATTAAAAATGAAAGGCGGTAATGGTCTATTAACAATGGCAGATATACCAAGGGTTAATTTTATAAAGAAGTACTCGCCCTATGCGTTACTTCCAGCAAACATAAGCAAGTATATAGAAGCTGTTGACTATGCTATTGTAAAAGGTTATATAAATAACAGCGATCCAATAGTTGAAGACTTGAATATATGTAAATCAAACCTCCGGAGATGTAAACTAATTCAAGATAGAATAAGGAAAAACGCTAAACGTAAACATGGAGGATAATATGGCTCAGTTAAAATTTGAAACTCCTGCGCATAAAGAAGCAAACGTCAACGGTTATCTATTAAAGGTGTTTGAGTCTGATCCTTACTACTATGTTAAAGTATCAAAAGATGGTAAGGACTATGATTCTCATTTGTTAATGGACGATGAGGGCGAATTTGAAACCTTGAAGCTTAAATACGAAAGGATGTAAAATGACAACTAAAATGTTTTTACTCGCAGTATTAGGATCCAATATATTCTGGATTGGTGTAGCACTATTTTCTTTGATAGGATCAGCATTAACAATGAGAAATATGGCCCCGACCACATATAAGTGGTTAAGTAAAGGAGAAGAAGAAGCAATAACATTTGGAGAAACAAGCCGTGAGGAGTTATTTGATAAACCTGTATCAACTCTATTAGTTCTTATCCATGTATTTTTCTGGTGGTTCTTCGTTATAGTATGGATATGTATTCTGTTTGGTAGGAACGGATGGATGTTACTTGGTCTGATATTTAGAGGGATTTTCTCTTGTATTGACAAGATGATACCAAACGTATCAATCAAGGTTGAAAAAAGGAAATATTGATGTGGACAATCGGGAAAATTACTTCGATAAGCATAAAAATCAATTAACTGAACCTTGCTCAAACTGTGTATCACAAGTTATGTGCCTCCATAAAGACTGGATGACAATATTAGATATATGTAAACCTATAAAGGACTATATAGCAGTTTCAACAAAAGGTAATAAGAACTTGAATGAACCCTACGGTGTGATGGCTGATATTAAATCAATCGGTCATATATTTACAGTTCATGCAACAAGCAAAGGAGATTCAATACTGATAGGCAAATATTGGAGTCCAACAATTAAGAAGGATGGGCATATTGATGAAAAGAGAATGGCAAACGAAGCTCAGAAATATGCCCTACATCCTGTGGATAAGGAGGAGTAACATGAAAACTATTTATATCGTAGTATCTGATTCATATGATGGTGAGTGCGGATACTCTAATGTAGTTCAAGCATTCACAGTCAAGGAAGTTGCCGAGGAGCTTGTAGCCAAATGTGAAGAAGAAGCAACCCGCATAATAGATGAAGTTAATGCATACCGTGAAAAGCATGGAGATGAGTTACACAAGATAGGCGAAAGTCTCACAAAGTTAGTTATTGAAAACTCAAAGAAAAAGATACTGATTGACTATAGTAAAGTCCCTGAGTCAATAAGGAGACTGGAGATACAAGAGGGAGAAGACGTTATATATAAAAGTCATAAATACGATCATGATTTTTGTAGAGATGATGCGACTGATTACTACATACAGGAAGCGAAACTTGACTAATGAAACCAACTCTATGTGAACAGTGCATAATATACCCAAGTTGTACAAGATCATGTATCCCTCACGCTCATGAGTCAAATTCCCTGAATCATCAAATAAAAAGAATGAAAAGGTTTATATATAGTAAGAATAAATTCCCAAGACAACATATGAAGGAGCAACATAGAAAGCATTATAATGCACTAGTTGGAAAAGCTAATAAGAACATGGAGCAAGGGGACGTTATAAGAAGAAGGCATGATAGAAAACATTACCCTGATAGAGAACCTTTTGAAGGTTCCTTCTCAGGAAATATGATGCCTGGAGAAGATTACACTGAATCAGCAAATTTGTTAGCTATAGAAATAGACAAACAAATTATAGAAGAAGTAATAGAAGCAGCAAAGGGGTAGAAAGTATGAAAATATTTTGTAGCGATTGTCGATGGATAGATAATGGATACCTTGCAAGCGATACTGATAAGTGTGGTAACCCTTACAATATGAAACAGTTTACTAAAAGAAGTAGGATGTATATGAAAGAATGCAAAGACTTAAATCAAAATGGTGAGTGTAAATACTATAAAAGGAAATGGTATAAGATATTTGTAGCAAGAACACCAGGTAAGATCAAAGTATTTAAAGATAGGCACCCAGGAGGACCAATAAAGAAAGGAAAGGAAGTGAAATAATGGCAGCAGTGAGTTTTATAATAAGAGAAATCATTAAGAACGAAGTATCGTTAGATATTAAAAAAATGGATGACGGTGTAACATTACAATTAAAGTTAGGAGAAACACCGATAGGAGACAAGTTTGAAATACGTAACCATGTTATGTGGAAGCAAGACAGAGGTCATGGTGGAGAAGATTACATAAATGGTGTAACAATTGATTTAATCAAAAAAGATTGAAAGGATAATAAGATGCCTTTAATAGCATACATAATAGCAGCATTAGGGATAACAGCATGCGTAGGACTTATATTATCTACATTAACATTAAAGCATGCTGAACTACAATTAAAAAAGAATGAGAAGAAACTCATTGAACTATATAAAGACTACATTGTTTTTCTTAAGATATACAGAAACGTATTAATCAAAGTAAAGCAAGGAAGACCATTAGATGATAATGACCTTAAATGGTGTGAGCATTTTGCCAATGAACATCAACCCTACATAGAAAAGGAGATTGAACCATGACAGCAATACGAATGCCGGGTGGCCCCAAAGGTGTATTTAGAGAAAATATAGAACGTTATCAAGACTTACATAAACAGATACAAAAGTGTGTGGAAGACCATAGAAAGTTTGCCAGGGAGGAGTGTGACTTATTAAAACCCGCAGATGAAAATAAAGCATTCAAGTATTGTCAAAGTGCATGCCATCCAGATGGGGAACATGAATATAACCATTGCAGTATAGGTCTATGTACCTGGTGGATGGAAGGGGCACATGGTCCAAGTCCAGAAGAAGATAAAACATTAAAGAGGTCAACACCGGACCCAGATACCGAGTATACTTTGAATATGTAAAGGAGGGTATTTAATGAATGTTACCAAGTTCAGAGAGTTACTAAAAGAAAACAAAATACCTATTGATCGTAATGCAAGAACAGATATGCAATTTACAAAACTTATGATAAGTAAATATATAGACTTTAATTGTCAATTTAAAAAGGGTATATGCAGACAATATAAACAAACACCTAATAAACCAAATAGAATGTGTTGCTGTCAAAATTGTTTAACATCTGTTGGATGGTTAAAGTTTATACATAGATGCGATATAAATAAGTATGCAAAATCGTTCAGTATAAGGACTGGATTCTGGAGAAAAGATAAAGGTTGTATGTTACCTTATGAGTTAAGGTCTGCTGTATGTGTATTCTATAACTGTCATTATGAGGATCCTATAATTAACCATGGATTATCATACCTTGGATACAGATTAAAAGAAGTTGAAGAACGTGATGCAAGAGTAATAAGGGGGACATACGCAGATGAAACTTAAACCATTTTTATATACGTTATTGACACTATTACTAATAGGAGGATGCTTCTTTATAAACGTAGAAGGGAAACCATTAATAGCATGGATATTAGTAGTAGGTAAGCCCGGATTAGGTATACCACTTATATTCTCAGAAGTATATGATATGTTTGCAGGTCCATCAGGAACCTGGTTGGATATATACCCATGAAACCAATCTTAAATCGAGTTGGAGATCCCCCATGCGCCAACTGTATTATTCAAGTTATATGTAGTCAACCTTGTAATAAAATATTCAAATATGGGGCACAAGTAGATAGACTACATACTGAGATAATGGAATACCATCACCGAAGCGAAGAGCGTATATACTACGAATTGAAATATCGTTTATATCTTAACTGTCAAAGAAGAATATGGAACAGAATTAAATCTAAAATACAGGAGTCTTGATATGGACATACCATGTATAGAGTGTTTTATGATACCCCTATGCAGGCATAAATCATATGCTAAATTAGTCAATGATTGTGAATTAGTCAATGATTTTTCTATGGGGCAACAAGAAAGAAACGAACACGATTATTTTAAGTATCTTGTTGAAATAGAAATTATATTGAAACCAACAGCATGGGAGTATTATAAAAAACATTGGGGCCGTTCTGCATACAATGAATGGATAAAAGGAAGGGAGGCAAATGGAAACGAAACAAATAACAATAACGACAGATATTAAAACTGATGGACGGTATTGCTCTATCGAAGGAAAAACCTGGAGTGGTATAAAAAGTAAAGGTCCGTTATCATGTGACTTTAATGGAGCCAGAAGATACGGCCAAGGAAATAATATGGGCGACGTTGCTAAGTGGTGGGATTATAACTATTGTTCCCTATTTAAATTGGATCTGCAATTAGATCCATCCGGTTATCCCATAAGATGCGTTCAATGTTTAAAATTAGGGTAAGAAATTATGGAACCAATAGAGATACCATGTAAGAACTGTATTATTCAAGTAGCATGTAGGAATCCCTGTCCAGACTTATTCAGAGTAGGAGTATTAGCTGATAAAGGCAAAAGGGATAACACAGGATATGATGAATACATACACTATGAGAAACAATATAAGAGATACTTAAAATATCAACGGCGTATATTCAATAGAAAATATCCTAACACAGCAACTTTTTCAAATCTTCCTTTTCCAAACCCTCATCCTCATCAACTAAGGAGATGCTATAGTGAAAGACTTAAGATGCATGATAAGTAAACATAATGAAGTCAAAGTAGGTATCGAAATAAATATAGTTCCCTATTTAAGAATTAAATTAAGCGAGGTAGACTTACATAGCTCAACGACTTTATCAAGACTCTTTTTTGATATGTATAATGAAGAACTGTATGATGGGAAATCATATACTGTACAAGACTTAGTCTGTATTCGATGTGATAAATGTTTCGATATAGTAAATAACTTTAAGAAACATGCTGCATCTGAAATTAAGAAGCTAAAATCAAAGATAGAAAAAGAAAGAATACAACTACGTATTGCCGAAGACATATATAAGGAAAAATGTAGGAATGCACCAAAATGAATATACCATGTAAAGAGTGTATTGTACAACCTATATGCAGGGTATTATGCCTAGACATATATAAGTATTCAGTAGAACTAGCTGATAGAAGGAGTCAAGTAATATCTATATATCATCCTGAACATGAACAATGTCGAAAGGAATACAGGGAATATAAAAAGTACTTCACAATGATATATAAAAGGATAATAAAAAGAAGGGAGCCCTAATGCTAATACATGAGCAAACAGTTTTATTGTTAAAATGGAGTCATATATGATAACTATTAAAACAAACTGTAATGAATGTATTCTATTAGCTTTATGTAATAAGAGAACAGTATTAGATAGAGTAGATAATTGCAGCATATTACAAAACATGATAACAGATCAATGTTATATAAACTCTGAAAAATATGATCATGAAGCTGCTGGGACAAGACAGAAAACAGTAGATATTAACTTATTCAATAAACCATTAGCTGTACAATTAACTGATTATATAGGACTTGATCAACAATATATTGATCTTCAAAGACGTATATACTGTTTAAAGTTGAAGCAAACGTAAGAGACCAAGGGCAAGATATATGAAGATCAATATAGGGAACCTTATGAAGTTGTACCGTTAAATAAAGGAGAAACTATGGGATCATGGCGTGTATATGAAACAGATATCAAAACATTAAAGCAACAGTTAAATATATTCGAAGAGATGTATGGCGAAGATACAAAAATTAGATTACGTCATGCAAGTTATTATAATCCAGATAGAGATGGGGAAAATTCATGTGTAATAGCTGTATATGGTGCGGATCATGTTATTAGGTTAATGGAAGAAGATTATGACTGATAAACAAAACAAAAAATATACAAAAGTAACTGTCTATATAAGTAACTGTCATTATGAGGATGAGGATATAACCAAAGAGAAAAGAATTGCTCAAATAATCAAAGACCGTATATCAGACTTAGGAGAAGTAGAAATATATTATGATAATAGATATGAGAATCTATCATGGTGGGGAAAATTAATGAAATCAATGAGTGGTGGATAAGGAGAATAGAAATGAAACTTAAAAAACTAACAACTATTTCCCGTATCAACGTAAAGACAGATGTTTCGGATAACTCCTATGAACTACTCTCCTTCATCGAAGACCTACAAGCAGCTAGAGATCGTGTTGTCGGAGATCATCCAGACTATGATATAGTCAAGATAGACATTGAGTTTGATAGTAGTTCTGGTTGGCATGGGGAAGACGTTGACATGGATATCAATCTGATATACTACGGAGAACGAGATGAAACTAAAGAGGAAATAGCCAAGCGTTACGCAGTCAACAGGGCGAAGAA
>Ga0307377_10003949_pt1 | contig 16420 bp, 13 predicted proteins | sample TR3MG_FD_202535 | JGI IMG/M metagenome (GOLD analysis project Ga0307377, IMG submission 202535) | Soil microbial communities from Risofladan, Vaasa, Finland - TR-3 | ecosystem: Environmental > Terrestrial > Soil > Coastal area > Acid sulfate soil | place: Finland: Risofladan, Vaasa | collected... | reverse complement strand
CGCCAGGCTCAAAAACTCGTAAAAAACTCTTGTAGTTACTGAGGCTCAATTTCATCTCGTATATATCGACTTTTTAATATCCTCAGGTCTTCAAGAATATCTTCTTTATGAGCATTGTTACACTTGTTTAAACGATGGGCAAAAATGCAACACAGTATAGTGCATACGAGAGCCGCAATACCGACTGTAATAAATGGCCAATAATTTTGATTACCTGGTGACAATGTAAATGCTGTGGCAAAGGCCGTGATAATGATAGCAACAAATCCACCAAATGCAATGTTGAATATAATACCAATCTCCTCAATGGAACTTATTCTTGATTCCAGATGAGACCAATCGGATTCGGGAACAGGAACTACTCTCTCTCTTATCGGAGGCGGTACTTCGTATGTGACTGTTATAGGTTCGATCATTATCGTCGCCTCTAATCTCCTCTCGAGCAGGTCCCAATGGTATCCTCAGCTATATTTTTTAATACATAGTCGACAAAATCTTCGCCCTTAATCTGGATTTTTTTAGTCGTATGTATTTTGGAGATGGTGACTTCAATAGATTTTAATTTCATCTTGACTTGTGGATTTGATGTTTTGATGAATGTTGATTTGTCGAAAGTGTAAACTACTTTTGTAGGCGGTAATTCATCGAGTCCTTTGGGGACTAATGAATTGAATAGTACCAACGCAGTTGTAATTTCCTTATCATTTTCATCATAAAATTTCAAATTATCAGATACTTCTACACGGATCTTTGATGCCTCAGATGGTGGTATATTTAATCGCTTAAGTTCTTGAATATTCCATTCGATATCTTGAATAAGTTTAATATTATCAAAATGCGGCGTGTATGCGCTTATATCGATATCGAACCTTTTAATTCGATCGTTCCAATCCGCTTCACTAGCCTCGCGCAGTTCGTATAAAAGAATGCCTCTTTTTTTTGCGTACTCGCGAGCCACTTCTTGATAGCCTGTATTTGATACAAGTATGCCTATCGGTTGCTCGGGTAGATCGTCAAGGACACTTCTGAATTGGAACAACGTTTCTTGACCAACAGGCTTGGATAACGCCTTGACTTCAACTACTGCAGAATATTTTTTATCTCCAACCTGAAATTCCCAATATATGTCAATTTGATGGGTCGCATCTTTTCCTTCTAAGAGAATGTTATGATTTACTTTTATATTATGTGCATTTTCACTCAATATTTGGTCTAAAATTTGCAAGATTAATCGTTCATGTGTTTCTCCCATATTTTGGGCCATGATCTTCGCTAGTAGTATTTGCATTTAAGTTTTGTTAATTGGTCCTGATATTTATCATGGCGCAAGTTGTACGTACTTTGAATATACAGCTCCCTGACCATTATAAGCCGATAACGTAATTTTATAAATATCCTTTCGACCTCGTAAGGTCAGATGTTGTGCGATGGATTCTCCAGCACTTTTCCCTGTTTAGCTGATGCTTGTTAATCGACAGCAGGCAATTCTCGAAGATTCATTCCATCAAGTATGGAACAGTCAGATAGGCAAAAGTGATTTTGGTCTTGTCTAGAAAAGAATGGGGAAAAGAGGAATCTTCGCATGTTGTACATACTCCCCGCAGTTAAGAGGCGCGAAAAGCCGGGGCAATTCTCCCTCCAGACCCTGACACCCGGCAGGCGGGATCTTTGCCGCCAGTAATCCTGAGTGGGCGTAGAGACGTTGAGCCCGAAGACCCCCTGCGCACTCATCGTGCCGCTCGGCCTTGACCCCAGGCCAAGCTTTCGCTCCTCACTGCCCCGCGAGAGCCCGCGCGTTCGCGCCAATCGAAAGCTGCCTGCCTGCAAAAAAGCCAAGACTCTGAATTAAATTAGCCTGCCTTGAACCGGGTTTCAGGAATCTGCTTTATGAACGGCTTTTGCGAAAAAAGCAGCCATAGCGTCAGGCAGGTTAAACCGGTAAGTATGTTCATCTCTCCCAGGACCTGGATGGTATTGCTCCAGGGCAGCGAGATGATGGTCATGCCAACGCTGCCCATAAAGATGCCAAAGCAGCTCATCAGGGCTGAAGCTGAGCCGGTATCCTCTTGCTGCTGTTCCAGCATCAGATTTGCGCCGGGTGTTCGCACACAGCTGGCCATAACCGTGGCAGGCAGCAGCACCAGGGCAAATATCATGGGCTGTAAACTTCCCGTGAGTGCAATCAAAAATCCGCTGACCGAGATGATGGTAAAACAGGCCTTAATAATCGATCTGCGCGAAAAACGTCGGGACATGCGTAGATAAATCATGGGTCCAGTGATCATTCCAATGGCATTGAAAGCAAAATAGTAGCTATAGGCCTGCTCGCTCAGCCTGAAACCATTTATATAAATGTATGAAGATGCTGCTATAAACGCCATGCTGGATACGCTCAGCAAGGAAAAAATGATGAGCAAGGTGGCGAAACCTGGATTTCTTGCCACTACGGTAAGCCTGCCCAAAGCCTGCCGCATCGTTCCTGTATAGCGTTTATCTATGGTTTCCTGCAAAGCTATGCTTCCGGCCAGTGCCAGCAAACCTATGCCCCCCAAAATCAGGAACACTCCCCTCCAGGAAGTGAAACGCAGCAAGAGAGCGCCCAGGACTGGAGCTGCCATGGGAGATATGAGCACCATTGATTGAACCAGGGCTAAAATTGCCTCCCGATTTTTGCTATCATAGACATCCTTGATCATGGCTGTGGCTACCGCAAAAGCCCCGCTGCCTCCGATGGCCTGCAGGATTCGGAATAATATCAGGTGATAAATATCCTCTGAGCCTGCGCATAAAAAGCCTGCCAGAGAATAGATGCACAGGCCGATCAATAATATCGGTCTGCGTCCATATTTGTCACTGAGCGGCCCCCAAAATAGCGTTCCTGCTGCAAAAAAAACAAAAAACAAAATTAAAGTTAGATTTGTCAGGTCGGATGATACACCAAAATACTTTGCCATACCGGGCAATGCGGGAAGATAGAGGTCGGTAGATAGAGGAACGAATGCGCTCAGAAATGCTATGAATCCGATAAGGCCCTTTTCACCCAGATATTTTTGTCTCAATCCCCGCCCCAGCAGCTCTTCGGCTTCTCTATCCTTTCCAGAAGATCACACAGCTTGTTTGCAGTCGCCACTACCGTCTTCCTGCCGATGCGATCTTCCGCAGCGGGCCGCACGGCAATGCCTCCGAAGTGAGCATCGTCTCCAACTATTATCATGCCGTGAATGTGCATCCAGGCGTGAACCGTTTCCAGCGTTTTCTCCTGGCCGCCGTTTCGAGCTCCACCTACGCTAATGGCACAGCCGATCTTATCCTTGAGACGAAAGCCCTGCCGCCGCAAGGGAATGGTCCTGTCGAAGACTGCCTTGAGCTGAGCAGTCACGCTGCCGAAATAGACTGGCGAAGCTACGATAATTCCGTCTGCTCCCTCCAGCGAGGAAAGGATTTGAGTCATATCGTCCTCTTTGGAACAGGATTTTCCTTTGCTGCAATCTCCGCAGTCATTGCAAAAATCTATCTTCATCTCCGAAATGAGCAGCTTCTTAGTCTCAAAATCCCTCTCATTGGCCACAGCCAGTGCCTCATTTAGAAGGAATTCTGTATTGCCGGCCTTCCGGGGACTGCCACAAATCCCGACCACTATCATCTTTCCATTCACCCTTTGATAAGATTTGCTGGTGTGAAATATAATGCTTTTGCACTCTTTCAACCCATCGCAAAGTTAATATCTAATACACGAATTTTATTACGGGATTCTAAATGAATGTAGAGATCACATCGCTCCTGGACCAGGATGTCTATACTCAGAAGGGCATCTTTGTGGGCAGGGTGGAAGATGCAGTCCTGGACCCTGAGAACGGCGTGGTGAGCGGCCTGGCTATAAGAGATGTGAACCGGGAGCTCTTTGATCAGAAGGGCAAAGGGATCATAATACCCTACCGCTGGGTTACAGCGGTGGGCGATATCATCATCATTCGGCACTTGACCCGAAATGCAAAGGATCAGCGCAAAGTCGGCTAGCTGGGAGATTTATTCCGGCCTGCGTGCCCGCGCACCCCTGGTAGTGAGGGCGGACGGAAGGGGCTTCAAAAAGGTACTTGAGGGCAGCAAAAAGCCCTATGACATCGATTTTGCCCGGTCGATGACAGGCAGCGTGGAGAGCTTCTTTTTAGATTTTGGGCTCTCACCCACTCTGGCCTTCACATTCTCAGATGAGATCAGCCTTCTCTTTCTGGAGGCGCCCTTTGCAGGAAGGGTGGAAAAGATCGATTCCTTGATCGCGGGCTTTCTCTCTGCGGCCCTATCCCTGGATCTGGGCAGGCCCGTTTCCATGGATTGCCGGACGATCCCTCTTTGCGGGGCGGAGATCTGCGAATATCTTATCGAGCGGCAGGATGAGACCTGGCGAAATCATGTCTTTTCCTACGGCTTTTATATGATGTTGGAGGAGGGGCTCAACCCGACGCAGGCTATGGAGAAGCTGCGAGGTTTAAGGGAGCATGATATTCACGAGCTTGTCTTCCAGAAGGGCATAAATCTGGCTAAGACCCCTGCCTGGGAGAGGCGAGGCGTAATGGTCTACCGCAAGGACGGCCTCGTGGCGGCAGATTGGCAGATTCCGCTTTTCTCATCGGAAGAGGGAATATCTCTATTGGCGGAGATAATTGGGCCTTAGCAAAGGCAGTGTCTAAAAGGTAATCTTCATCAAGCAAGTCTGTATTTATTCAATTTTTTCAATATTTATCAAGTCGAATATAGTCTTGCTTTTTTACCTATCGCTTTCCGAAAGAATCGTGAAATACCTTTTGATTATATCTTTGTTCTCTGGAGGAAGGCTCTCGATATAAAGCTCAGAGGGGACTGCTGATGCCTCTCCTGCCTGGGATTTCTGGAAGACACGCTCCACCGGCTGCGTATTTCTGGCCAGAGATCCGGCTCCTATTCCCGGATAAAGCACAATTTCCATCTTATTCTCGTTTAAGATGGCCAGGGAAGGATTTCCGAAGAGGTTGCCTGTGAGGTTTCTTTCCGGGCTTGTGCTTTGCGCCGGAGTTTCACTCTCAAAAGCGGAAAGGGCTTTGTCCCTCAGATCGGCGAGAGATTGAAAATCCGATGGAGTAACAATTTCGCTCTGGGCCAAGAAAATGGCAGCTCCTAATAGGAGTACGACGGCTAATCCTCTGCCGCTTACCTGCCTCGAATCTAGAATCTCTGAGGGCTTGATTTTATTTAGGCTTGCTTTGAGTTCTTCGGCCAGGTTTTGCATGGGCAGAGAATCAACATCGCGATTGTCGTAAGCGGTGCGGGCCTTCTCGGAAAGCTCTGGCCCGAGGGGCGGGAAGGGATCAGCTTTTTTCCGCTTCTTGATAATTGTGGCGCCAGCCAGGCCAAGGATTATGGAGAGAATGGCGGGCGATGCTGCGAGGAGAGGGACGTCTTGGTAATAGAAGCTCATAAAGCCGGGAAGGCCGATAATCTCTGCCAGGGAGTAAACCGCGATGGATAGTATTGCGGCATTCAAAGCCCACACGATCCTTTTAAAGCGGTGGTATGCCTCCATCAGCCTTTTCAGGGGCTGGAGAAATTCATAGGGCCCTTTCATAATATTTATTCGGATAGTGCTAATAAATACTTTTTGCAATGATGGTTTAGTGCTGGATTGCCAGCTACATAGCTCCAAGGGGTTAAATTGATCTGTGGAAAGGCCCTGTGGGCTGAAAAGAGTTTATATCACCAGGTCAATTCATCCCTATCTCAGATATCTGCTCATCATGGTATCTGCTATCAGGCCGGCCCCGAGTCGGGAAGAAGAGGCGCAGCAAGAGCATTGATCACCTGATGGAAGACAAAGCCCTTAAGGAGATTGAAGCTTGGCGAGAAGACATATGAATATTTAGATGGAAAAATGGCTGGCATCGATGGATTAAGGCGAAAGCTCCTGGCAGTTTTGGTAGCCTTTGCTCTTGTACCTATGGTAAGTATAGGGATCATTTCTTTAATTGAGATGAACGAGGCCTCAATGGAAGTCCAAAACAATATAACCAGCCTCAGCACGTCCTTGAACCGCTCCGCACTGGCGATCGGTCCGGGCGATGCCGATCAGGTGCAGCTTGCCATTGCGAAGGCCCGCCAGTACGACGAGTTTTTTTTGCGCATTGCTTCTGAGAACGAACTTGTCGCGGGCTATGCGGCCACCAGCTCTGCGAATGAAAGCTGCATAACCCCTCCTGGAATATGGGTTGCTCCTACCAGTTCCAACCAGACCGTATCCGAAAGAAGAGATGCTACCGTGAGATCCTTGTGTTCTCCTGCCAAGGTTATGCAAGGACTTCACAAGGCCAAATCGTCGTTGTACCTATCTTATATCGGGACCGAGGATGGGGTACTGCTAGTTTGGCCCTACGGCAATAAAACTCTCACCAATACGGCGCTCTTCAGTTACAAGGACATGTCGTATTATTCTCAGGCAAAGCAAAAGAAGAAAACCATTTGGACCGGGCCCTATGTGGATAGTAAAGGAGACTATGTAATTACGGTTACTACTCCATTCTTTAGGGGCGATGATTTTGCAGGTATCGCAGGAATGGATGTATCCTTGTATCCAATTTACAGCGATTTATCATCCATGAAGGGAAGAGGATATCCCTTTATTGTGGATTCATCTGGCCAGATAATATACCGGCCAACAAATAAGCCGGAAAACGATCTGAAAGACCTCTTTGTATCGGATAACTTCTTTGAATCCGCCAACCCCGAGGTCAGGGCGCTGGGCAAAGGGGTGCTAAAAGAAAGCTCTGGTTCCATTGTGGTGGGGCTGGGGAAGGGTGATGGATATGTGGCTTTCTCGCGCATAACTACACTTGGCTGGGTCCTTTGCATTGCCTATCCTGCCGAAGAGATGAGCCTGCCGGCGCGATACATAGATTCCGGTATCAAGGATGTTGCCAATAGCGCAACTGCTGGCTTGAATGATGCCTCGCGAAGAGTTCGGGATTATGCACTGATCATCTTCGTTCTCACTGTTTTTTCTGTGTTGGGGGCCGGATTGTGGTTGAGCAGAAGGATCGACAGCCAGATCGTCTCTCTTGTCGGCGCGGCGGAGAGGATCTCGCGCGGCGATTTAGATGTCCAGGCTAATACCACCGGCGAGCTGGCTGATTTAGGTGTCTCCTTCAATAAAATGGCGCAGGGCCTCAAGGGATACGTGGCAAGGTTGGAGGGAGACGCGGTTTTGCGGGGCGGCTCGGGCAAGGAGATGGCCTTTTTAGAGGGGGTAAAGCGCAATCTCGTTTCTGCTCAGGTGCCTCAGGCGGAAGGATATGAGATCCGGGCGCTTTACTGGCCTTCTGAGGAAAATAGCTTTGATCTCTATGACATTGAGGAAGCAGATGGTAAAATTGCCTTCGCCATGGCTGGTGTAGGCGGAGATGGCGTCCAGGCGGCCATGCTCGCCATCATGTCGCGAACGCTCATTCGCGCCTCGCCTGATAAATTGGATCCGGAAAAGGCCATTAGTTACCTGAATTCGCAGATAATTCATCACGGCCATGGGACGAATCTGGCATGTTTTTATGCTCTGTTGGATTCGGCAGACCATAAATTAGAGTATGTAAATGCCGGCTTTAATCCGCCCTTTATTGTCGATCCCGGAGGAATGGTCGATACATTGGGTGGTGGCGGCATTGCTCTTGGTATGCTGGATCGAATGGAGCTGGAAAAGACGCTCATACCCATTCAACCGGGCGATGTCATGGTCATGTATTCAAATGGCGTTGTTGAGGCGGAGAACGGCTTCAAGGAGCAATTTGGCATAGAGCGCCTGATAAATCTGGTCATAAAAAATAGAGATCGCCCCGCATCGGAGATTCTGATGGTGGCGGAGAAGGATCTGTTGGATTATTCGAATACGAAGCCGGTTCCCTCTGACGTAACCCTCATAGTTCTCAAGCGAAGTTGATGACGATCGGATTAATGCTTTTTGTCCGTTTGATATGCGTATATGTTATGAATGGGTTAATATAGGTTTAAAATTTTGTAGACTTTTTGATCAAGACTTTTATGATTAGTATTATTTAAAATTCTGTTTCTTAATTACCATGCATTTTTTGGGTGCGCTATCTTTAAATACCCGTCCTCCATTAGAGAGGAGGCCGATGCGATGGGTTCGAGGGCTTTGCTCCTGTCTCCTTATCAAAACCGGGGAGGCATGATGGGGCGAAATCTTTAAATACGAACTTCGATCACAATGGCTGCCGAAAAGGGTTCAAGTTTTCGGGTCCATTCCGCGAATTCCCCTGAATTTTCTTCATGGGCGAGTCCGGATGAGCCGGAAGATATAAATAGCACGAACTCCTTTCGAATAAGGCCAATATCTGGTGCAGGAAAAGTTTGCTGAAAAGCAACCTTTAAATAGTAGTAATGCATACAGAATTGGGCCGATGAGGCGTCGCAACACAAAGGTTACGACCCTGACACGATGACGGGTCGAGTTCCAGGTTGCGGTATACTAAGTGATGGAGATGCGAGTTTTTTCGTATCTGACATTGGTCTTGGCGACTCAGCCAATTCCGACTGGTTCGGAATATAACAACAAATAGCAATATACTTCCTAGACGAATTCTGGTTGATCCTGCCAGAGGTTACTGCTATCGAGGTTCGACTAAGCCATGCGAGTCGAATGTAGCAATACATGGCGTACTGCTCAGTAACACGTGGACAACCTACCCTTAGGTCGGGGATAAACCCGGGAAACTGGGTATAATACCCGATAGTCCTCGAATGCTGGAATGCATCGAGGTCTAAAGCTCCGGCGCCTAAGGATGGGTCTGCGGCCTATCAGGTAGTAGTGGGTGTAGCGTACCTACTAGCCTACGACGGGTACGGGTTGTGAGAGCAAGAGCCCGGAGATGGATTCTGAGACACGAATCCAGGCCCTACGGGGTGCAGCAGGCGCGAAAACTTTACAATGCTGGCAACAGCGATAAGGGGACCTCGAGTGCCAGGTTACAAATCTGGCTGTCGTGATGCCTAAAAAGCATTGCATAGCAAGGGCCGGGCAAGACCGGTGCCAGCCGCCGCGGTAACACCGGCGGCTCGAGTGGTAACCGTTATTATTGGGTCTAAAGGGTCTGTAGCCGGCCGGATAAGTCTCTTGGGAAATCTGGCAGCTTAACTGTCAGGCTTTCAGGGGATACTGTCTGGCTCGAGGCCGGGAGAGGTGAGAGGTACTTCAGGGGTAGGGGTGAAATCTTGTAATCCTTGAAGGACCACCAGTGGCGAAGGCGTCTCACCAGAACGGACCTGACGGCAAGGGACGAAAGCTAGGGGCACGAACCGGATTAGATACCCGGGTAGTCCTAGCCGTAAACGATACTCGCTAGGTGTCGGCCACGGTGCGACCGTTGTCGGTGCCGTAGGGAAGCCGTGAAGCGAGCCACCTGGGAAGTACGGCCGCAAGGCTGAAACTTAAAGGAATTGGCGGGGGAGCACCACAACGGGTGGAGCTTGCGGTTTAATTGGATTCAACGCCGGAAATCTTACCGGGACCGACAGCAATATGAAGGCCAGGCTGAAGACTTTGCCGGATTAGCTGAGAGGTGGTGCATGGCCGTCGTCAGTTCGTACTGTGAAGCATCCTGTTAAGTCAGGCAACGAGCGAGACCCACGCCCACAGTTGCCAGCGTACTCTCCGGAGTGACGGGTACACTGTGGGGACCGCCGCTGCTAAAGCGGAGGAAGGAATGGGCAACGGTAGGTCAGTATGCCCCGAATATCCCGGGCTACACGCGAGCTACAATGGTTGGTACAATGGGTATCTACCCCGAAAGGGGATGGAAATCTCCTAAAGCCAATCTTAGTCCGGATTGAGGGCTGCAACTCGCCCTCATGAAGCTGGAATCCGTAGTAATCGCGTTTCAACAGAACGCGGTGAATACGTCCCTGCTCCTTGCACACACCGCCCGTCAAACCACCCGAGTAGGGTCTGAATGAGAGCGCTTCCTTCGGAGGCGTTCGAATTTGGGCTTTGCAAGGGGGGTTAAGTCGTAACAAGGTAGCCGTAGGGGAATCTGCGGCTGGATCACCTCCTAACGTTTCGAGCATGCAAAAGCATGTCTCCCCGTGCCAGTCGGCCTGTCAGCTTGTAAGAGCTGATGGGGCCACGACATCTGGTCGTGGTAAGCTGAAAATGTCGACCGAGACCAAAAAGAGAACTAGCCAGCTATATTATTATCATTTTAGCTGGGCGTAAGACCCGGGCTTGTAGCTCAGCTGGTAGAGCGCCGCCTTTGCAAGGCGGAGGCCCTGGGTCCGAATCCCAGCAAGTCCATTGGAAATATGCACACATTGAGGCAGACTCGATGTGGAAGGGTGGAGGTCCGTCTTTTGCAAGAGGGCGGTCCTAAGATACCGTGCACAAGCTTTGCGACCAGACGCTCACTGAGTTTAGTGGGGCATAAGCTGCTTATGCCAGCCAGGGGATGGCTCGGCTCAAGTGCTGACGAAGGACGTGCCAAGCTGCGATAAGCCTCGGCGAGGCGCATGGAGCCATTGAACCGAGGATGTCCTAATGGGAAATCCTAGTCTTCGGACTGATCCGTAAGGATCGGGAACGTCCCGGATTGAAACATCTTAGTAGGGACAGGAAGAGAAATCAACCGAGATTCCGTTAGTAACGGCGAGTGAAAGCGGAACAGCCTAAACCGAATCCCGCAAGGGAGATGTGGTGTTATAAGCCGGTCCAAACGTCTTGATTTAGAAGTCGAAGTGGCCTGGAATGGCCTGCCATAGAGTGTGAGAGCCACGTAGTCGTAATTTATCAAGACCGGGGCCGTGTCTTGAGTACCGTGCGTCGGAAATCGCGCGGGAAATTGGGGGTCACCAACCTCCAAGGCTAAATACATCTTGAGACCGATAGCGCAGTAGTAGTGTGAACGAAAGCTGAAAAGTACCCCAAATAGGGAGGTGCAAAGAGCCTGAAATTGGCTGGCGATAGTGCGTTAGGGCGCGCAAGGATCTTCTCCTTGAAGGAAACGGCTGCAAGGCCGCAGTACGAGAGGAGTTGCCGGCGTTCTAACATGCGTTTTGAAGAACGAACCAGGGAGTGCATATTGGCGGCGAGGCTAATTCTTTTACAGAGGAAGCCGTAGCGAAAGCGACAAGCGCGCATGAAGAGAGGCGCGACGTATACAAGTGCGTGCAGTCGCCCGTATGCGACCCGAAGCCGGGCGATCTAGGCGCAGGCAGGTTGAAGCGTGGCGAAAGCTGCGTGGAGGACCGTTAGAGGTGTTGATATGCAAATCGCTCTCGTGACCTGCGTCTAGGGGTGAAAGTCCAATCGAGGTCGGAAATAGCTGGTTCCTCCCGAAACATATCGCAGTATGACCTGGTCTGAGATAGTCGGCGGAGTAGAGCACTGATTGGGGAAGCCGGACCCGAAAGGGTCTGTTCTCTTGTCAAACTCCAAAACCGCCGTCGTCGTAGAAGACCGGCAGTCCGGGCTGGGGGGTAAGCTTCTAGTCCGTGAGGGAGACAACCCTGACCGTGGTTAAGGTCCCCAAATATCGGCCAAGTGTCAACACTTAAGGGTGTCCTGGGTCATAAACAACTGGGAGGTTAGCTTAGAAGCAGCTATCCTTTAAAGAGTGCGTAACAGCTCACCAGTCGAGATCCCGGGCCCCGAAAATGGACGGGGCTAAGCCGATTACCGATACCACGGAGCACCGCAAGGTGATCTAGTAGGGAGGCGCTCTGCGTGGGCAGAAGCATCTGCGTGAGCAGGTGTGGACCGCGTAGAGACGAAAATCCTGGTAGTAGTAGCAGCAAAGTCGGGTGAGAATCCCGATCGCCGTATGGGCCAGGGTTCCTCGGCAATGTTCGTCAGCCGAGGGTCAGTCGGTCCTAAGACGTACCTTAATCGGAGTACGCCAAATGGGAAACAGGTTAATATTCCTGTACCTTTCAACGTTAAAACTGACGCTTCCGGATATGTCAAGCGCTCGCGCCAGGGCGTTCAAGCGTAGAAGCCTGCGGAGAGCCGTAATGGCGAGAAACAGGCGAAAGCGTGATGACGTAAGTTGGCAAATTCCAGGAGTCCGTGAAAAAGGAGTTGAAAGTCCGTACCGAGAACCAACACAGGTGCCCCAAGCTGAGAAGGCTAAGGCGTGTCGGCATATGCTAGCTAAGGGAATTCGGCAAATTGGCCACGTAACTTCGGGATAAGTGGTGCCTGCTTTGCAAGAAGCAGGTCGCAGTGACGAGGGGACTCTAACTGTCTAATAACAACATAGGTGATTGCGAATCCGTAAGGACTAGTACAATCACTGAATCCTGCCCAGTGCAGGTACCTGAAAACCCGGTTCAACGGGAAGAAGGGCCTGTCAACGGCGGGGGTAACTATGACCCTCTTAAGGTAGCGTAGTACCTTGCCGCTTAATTGGCGGCTTGCATGAATGGATCAATGAGAGTCCCACTGTCCCTAGCTGGTACCCGGTGAACCTTACGTTCCAGTGCAGAGTCTGGAGACCCCTAATGGGAAGTGAAGACCCCGTGGAGCTTTACTGCAGCCTGCCGTTGGGTTGTGGTTCTGAATGTAGAGCATAGGTAGGAGACGTCGAAACTCGGGCGCCAGCCCGAGTGGAGTCGCCCTTGGAATACTACCCTTTCGGAACTACCGCCCTAACTCTGAGAAGAGGACCTCGGTAGGTGGGCAGTTTGGGTGGGGCGCCACGCCCTTGAAAAGATATCAAGGGCGCCCTAAGGTTGACTCAGTTGGGTCGGAAACCCAACGAAGAGTGTAAAGGCATAAGTCAGCCTGATGTTACCTCGCATAGCAAGAGGTGATAAGACGAAAGTCGGGCTTAGCGAACCTCTCAGCTCTCTTGGTGAGAGCGTTAGATGACAGAAAAGCTACCCCGGGGATAACAGAGTCGTCACCGGCAAGAGCACATATCGACCCGGTGGCTTGCTACCTCGATGTCGGTTCTTTCCATCCTGGCCGTGCAGCAGCGGCCAAGGGTGAGGTTGTTCGCCTATTAAAGGAGATCGTGAGCTGGGTTTAGACCGTCGTGAGACAGGTCGGTTACTATCTGTTAGGGGTGTATTGCGGTCTGAGGGCAGGTTGGCTTTAGTACGAGAGGAACAAGCCAACGGCACCTCTGGTCTATCGGCTGTCTGGCAAGGCATGCCGAGCAGCTACGTGCTAGCGGATAAGGGCTGAAAGCATCTAAGCCCGAAACCGCTCCTGAAAAGAGACCGCTTAGAGTACTCGTAAAAGACGAGTTTGATAGAGCTGGTGTGTAAGCACCAAGGCAACGAGGTGTTCAGCACGCAGCTACTAATAACTCCGCAGCGCTCCGCTAAACTCGGGCGAAATCTGGTCGCAAAGCTTTGAAATGCAAAATAAAAGCCAAGAGCCTGAATAATAATTCCAGGCTGGCAAAAACCGGTTCGATTCCGGTACTTGGAATCGAGCATGGCGGCCATAGCGACAGGGAAACTCCTGAACCCTTTCCGAACTCAGAAGATAAGCCTGTCCGCGTTCCGTACTGTACTCAGGTGCGCGAGCCCTCGGGAACTACGGGTCGCTGCCATGCTCACCTAACAACTCTTTTCTTTAAGCATAATTTATGAAATGGGAAATTATTGGATTTATTATTACTACTTAGCCATTCAGCACGATCGATAAGGCTCCTGTGCGCCCGAGAAATGCGGCGAGCAGCAGATCGATGTCGGGCAAGCCTAAATTCCGTTTTATTCAAGCATTGATCTATCGTAGATTCTTATTCTACTGTCATCCTTTACCCGTCGCCTCGACCACCGGGCAAAGCCGAGCCTGGCACCTTGGCGCCCGCGCCTGGCGGCAATCGAGACTTTTCTTCTTACATGACCTATAGGATCTGGTCAGACGAGCGGCCGGAAAATATCTTATCGAAGTCAATACCGAGAACCATGAGCCTGCAAAGGCCCTCCTTGTTTCCTAAGATACTAGCCTCCGGAGCCTTCGGCCAAATCATTCCTAAGGTTGCAGAACGAGATGTCAAGACAACAAAATCATTGGGTCTTCTGGATTCGGTAAGCAGCTAGATCCAGCTCAGAAAGACCTTTTCGAATCATTCGGCAAGGAAGGAGACTTGATTCTTGCCATAGCAATGAGTAAACAATGAACATGCTCAATTGTTGTTCATTGCCGTTTGATCATAAGGTTTTTATTTTGGGCAATCATTGTGAAACCGTGGCATTGATATCGAAAAGAATATGCAGAAAGGAAAATGGGATTATTATCTTTTCCAGACAGTTTAAGGAATTGAAAGCAAGATGATATGGGATTTGTTGTTTGCTGTAATTCCCGCCGTCATTTTATTCCTTTACGGTATTGATAATTTCTCCGAAGAAGTCCGACATGTGGCTGGTGAACGCTTCCGAAGCATACTGCAAAAAGCGACAAAGACTTCTCTTCGTGGCGCGCTTGCCGGTGCAGCGGTTACTGCAATTGTCCAGTCCAGCACTGCTACCACTGTAATTGCCGTGGGGCTCGTAAACGCCGGAGCAATTTCTTTCTTGGGTTCCCTTGGGCTCATTATTGGTGCAAACATAGGCACAACTCTTACCGCGCAGCTTGTTGCCTTTAAGCTGACGGCATTTGCCCCAGTACTTGTGGTCCTGGGATTTGCAGCAAGTTTAATTCGAGGACCGTACAGAGTTTTTGGAAAACCGATCTTTTATTTCGGCCTGGTCTTTTACAGCCTTAATTTGATTTCATCAATAGTCGCTCCTCTGCAGGGAGACGCCGATGTTCTCTCTCTGCTCTCCATGACGGACAACATCCTGATTGCAATTATGATTGGCTTTGTCATAACAAATATATTCCAGTCAAGTTCGGTCACGGCCGGACTTATTGTCGTCATGGCGCAGAGCGATCTGATCACAGCAGTGCAAGCCATCCCGGTGATACTGGGTGCTAATATTGGCACGTCAACCACGGGACTTATCGTATCCCTGCGCATGAATCAAGCCGCAAAACGTACCGCAGTTGCTCAGTTTCTTTTTAATTTCCTGGGTGTTCTGCTCTTCCTACCATTCATAGGGGATTTTTCGCTGCTGATTGAAAACATGGGGGGCACTGTTGCTCAGCAGGTGGCCAATGCCCATCTTATCTTCAATTGCATCTCTGCAATAGTCTTTTTATTGGCCATAAAGCCATTTTCCAGCCTGATCATGCATTTATTACCGCAAAAGGATGGCGAGATAGTCTTCGCTGCAAAGCATATTACGTCAAAACTACCAGATGATATTTCAGCGGCCCAAACGCTGGTGGAGAAAGAGATTGTGCACATGCTCAATATCTCCAAAGATATATTTGAGAGTACGCTGCAGGTCGCAGCAGGCAGGACGGACATATGTTCAAGAATTGTGCATTTGAGGGACTATGTCGATTATCTGCATTCTAAGATCATATCTGCCATTGTCTCTCTAGCAGATCGTGAGATATCTGTGGAAGATGCCGCTCATATTGCCATACTTGCGAGAGTTGCTGACCTTGGCAGCTTGATGGCACAACAGATGGTATCCATGGCAAAAAAGTTTGAAATTATGAGTGAGATGAAAATGCCACTATCCCCTGATTCCTACAAGGGAATACAGGAGATGGCAGCCCTTTGCCGGGAAAATATTGAATATCTTATGGCAACATTCCCGAAAATGCCGGAGGATGTCGACAAAAAAATGCGCTCCAATGATGAACTGCTGCGCCAGGTGTTAAACTGGCATTATAAGACGTATCTTATCAGGCTGGCTGCAAAAAGCGCTTCCAGCACCAAGTTCTCCCAGATACTCTTCTCCTTCGAGAGAATCGGGTCAATCATCAGAGAACTAAGGAAGACGTCCATATCGATGGGTCTCCCTGCCTCAGCCTTAAATCTACCAGACCTTATCAGCCCGCCCAATCATGATGAGGGCGCTCTAGAAGATGAAGAATGATGCCTATTATTGAATTAAGATCCCCCTGGGGGCGGAGGGAACCTCCAGAGGGAAGGGAGGTGTTACTGAGGCATCTTCTCATATGCCTCGATTATTATATGGCTTTTAAGGTAGAAAGCATTTTCGTACTTAACATTCTCATCGTTGCACCTCTCTCTGATCCATTCTCAAGCCAGAGATCCAGTTCATTATAGCCAGCCTGGCGAACAGCGCTGCTGACGCCTGGATTTGTGGTTCCTGATTTTCCGGTCAATTACTGCCCCTCATGCAACACCTTTATTTCCCTGATTTTCACAATAACTTAGGCAGGAACAGAATTAAGAATAATAAGAATTGAGGCTCACATATGCTGGAAAGGCTCAAGAAATCATTGCTGGAGGCTCCTGTCTTCAAGAGGGGCGAATACAACTACTTCATACATCCCATCACCGACGGCGTGCCCGAGGTC
>Ga0307377_10003948_pt1 | contig 16420 bp, 12 predicted proteins | sample TR3MG_FD_202535 | JGI IMG/M metagenome (GOLD analysis project Ga0307377, IMG submission 202535) | Soil microbial communities from Risofladan, Vaasa, Finland - TR-3 | ecosystem: Environmental > Terrestrial > Soil > Coastal area > Acid sulfate soil | place: Finland: Risofladan, Vaasa | collected... | reverse complement strand
GGAAGCGCGCCGCCGATCGGCGCCGGATGTGATCACGCCGTATTATCCGTCTGCCGGTCGAAGCGCGCGTAGCGCAATGCCAGCGTCGGCAGCACCAGCAGGTTCAAAACGGTCGACGTAATCAGACCGCCCAGAATGACCATCGCCATCGGCCCTTCGATCTCGTTGCCGGGCGCGCCGCTGGTCAAGGCCAGCGGCAACAGTCCCAGCGCAGTGACCAGTGCGGTCATCAGGATCGGCGACAGACGCTCCGCGGCGCCCCGGATCGCCGCCGCCTTGTCCCAGGGCACGCCTTCTGTCTCGACCAGATGGCGGTAGTGCGAAATCAGCATAATGGCGTTGCGCAGGGTAATGCCGAACAGGGTGACGAATCCCACCAGCGAGCCGATGGACATTACCCCGCCGGTGGCGAGCACGATAGCCACGCCGCCGGCGAGCGCGAAGGGCAGATTGGCGAATACCAGGACGGTCGAGCGCATGCCGCCGAGCGCCATGTACAGCAGCAGCGCCACGCCCACCGCGGCCATGGCCGAATGCAGCAGCAGATCGCGCTCGGCGCGCGCCTGCTCCGCGGCATCGCCGGCAAACACCAGATAGGTGCCGCGCGGCAGGACGACTTGCGCCGCGATGCGTTTTTTCACCGCGCGCACGAAGCTCGACAGTGCCCTCCCCTGTACCTGCGCAGTCACTACCTGCAGGCGTTGCGCGTCGTCGTGCAGGATCAGATAGCGCCCGGCCGTCTGGGTGATGTCCGCCACGTCCTCGAGCCGCACCATGCGGCCGTCCGGCGTCTTCAGCGGCAGCTCGCCCACCTGCGCCGGGCTCCTCCGCAGGCGTGGCGCCAGCACCACCGCCACGTCGAATACGCGGTTGCCCTCGTACACCTCGCCCACCAGCGTGCCGGCGTAGGCGGTTTCGACCGTATTCAGGGCGTCCACCGGGGCGATGCCGAGCCGCGACAAGGCGCTGTCGCGCAAGCGGATGACCAGCTGCGGGCTGCGTGCCGGTGCCTGCACCTGCACTGCGCCGGCGCCCGCGACGCCGCGTATCGCCGCGGCGATTTCCCCGGCCTTGCGGTCGAGTACGTCCAGGTCGTTGCCATAGATATCCACCACCAGCGGTGCGGTATAACCCGAGATGGTTTCATGGATGCGCTCGGTGAGGAAAGTGTTGACCGAAAAACGCGCCCCCACGAAGGGCGTAACGGCGTGGCGGATCGCGTTCAGCACGCGCTGCTGTCCGGCGCCCGAGAGCGGGGTCAGGTCGACCTCGAATTCACTCGAGAATGCGCCCGCAGGATCCGACACCTCGGTCGCCCGTCCCACCCTCTGCGCCACCGAGCGTATCCCCGCGATTTTGCGCAGCGCGCCGGTAACGCGCTGCCCCAACGCGAGGGACTGGGCGAGCGAAGTGCCGGGCACCATCTTCATGTGAACGATGAAGTGGCCTTCGCGCAGCGCGGGCAAAAATGCACTCTGCATGAACGGCAGCGCGGATAATGCAGCGGCGCACAGCAACAGCACCGCCAGAATCGCCGCGCCCGCGCGCCGATCGATATTGGCCAACAGCCGGGTGTAGCGTGCCCTGAGCCATTTCCCCAGGGGTGGCTCTTTTGCCGCGGCCGCGCGGCGCGCGAGCAAGGCGTACGCGAGCGCCGGGGTAAGCGTCAGCGCCACCGCGAGCGAAGCCAGGATGGCTGACATGTAGGCGAGTGCCAGCGGGCCGAACAGGCGACCGGCCACGCCTGCCAGCGTCAACACCGGAACGAACACCAGGACCACGATGAACGTGGCGTAGACCACCGCGCCCCGTATCTCCAGCGAGGCATGCAACACCACTTGCGCCGAACTCAGCGGCTCGGGCAACAGGCGGTTTTCGCGCAGACGCCGGGAAATGTTTTCCACGTCGATGATTGCGTCGTCGACGACCTCGCCGATGGCGATGGCGAGCCCGCCCAGGGTCATGGTGTTGAGGCCGATGCCGAAGTGATTGAGGACGATCACGGCGGTCAGCAACGCCAGCGGGATCGCGCTGGCGGAAATGACTGCAGCGCGCACGTCGAACAGGAACAGCAGCAGCACCGCCAGCACCAGCGCGGCGCCGATCAGCAGCGCCGCGCGCAGGTGCCCGATGGCGGTTTCGATGAAGTTGGCCGGGCGGAACAGGTCGGGACGCAGGCTTACGCCTTCGGCGGCGAGGCCCGGCTTGAGCTGCGCGAGGCGTTGTTCCAGCGCCCGGGTGACTGCCAGGGTGTTCGCGCCATACTGCTCCTCGACCACCAGCATCAGCCCCGGCTGCCCTTCGATCGAGGCGGCGCCGACCGCGGGTGCGGGCGCCACCCTTACCCGCGCCACATCCTCCAGGCGCAGGGTGGCGCCGCCCCGACTGCGCAGCACCACCGCGCCCAGCGCCGCGGCGGATACAGGCTGCCCGGCGGTTTCCAGCACAATGCGCTGATTGTCGTTTTCGATCAGGCCGGCACCGCGTACCGCCGTTGCGCGCTTCGCTGCGTTTACCAACTCCTCGATCGACAGGCCGTAACGCAGCAGCTTGTCCGGCGCAATCTGGATCTGCAACTGCTTCACCTCGCCGCCGAACACGGAGACGCCCGCCACGCCGCGCACGGCGAGCAGTTGCGGTTTGACGCTCCAGTCGGCAAGGGTGCGCAGTTCCATCAGCGAACGCGTGTTCGAGGTCAGGCCGAGGCTCAGCACCACGCTGGTGGAAGAAGCCAGCGGCAGCAAGGCCGGGGCCTTCACCCCCTGGGGCAGCGTACCGGCAATGCCGCCCATTTGCTCCGCCACGAGTTGCCGCGCGCGGTAGATATCCGTGTCCGCCGTGAACGTCAGCGTGATCATGGACAGGCCCTGAAACGACTTGGAGCGCATCGTCTTCATGCCGGTAAGGCCGGCCAGCCGGTTCTCTAGCGGCTGGGTGACCAGCACTTCCACCTGCTCGGGCGACAAGCCCGGCGCCTCGGTCTGCACCTGCACCTGGGGCGGCGCGAATTCCGGGAACACGTCCAGGCGCGCATCCCTGAGGGCGAACAGGCCATATCCCGCCAGCAGTATTGCCAAGGCGATGACGACGCCGCGAAAGCGGACGGCAAAGCGAACGATGGGCGTCAGCATGGCGACGGCGTTCCTGTTTAATGATCCGGATTTGTTACGATGGCCGGCTTACGGCGCTAATCGTCGTCGTCATCGCCGCCGCCCGAACCGGCCGGTTGTGGTGGCGGCTGGAATTCCTGCGAGAGCAACAGGGCTGCCCCCTTTACCACCACGCGCTCGCCACCGCGCCACCCTTGCGCCACAAACCAGCCGCCGGGCGCGGGCGTATCGACGGCAATTTCGCGCCGGGTGAAATGCGTGGCGTCGCTCTGCACGTAAGCCCAGGGGCGATTGGCATACCAGACCACGGCCGAATTCGGGATCGTCACGCCGTCCAGAGCCTGGCCGGCGGGCGAAAGTGCCTCGACGCGCATGCCGGTGCGCAATCCCGCGCGCGGCGCCCGGTAGAAATAAGTCGCGCTTTGCGTAAGCGGGTCGGCCAGCGGCGAAGGCGAAACCAGCTGCGCAGTGATCTCGCTGCCGCCGGTAGCGGGAACGACGACGCGGATCGTTGGCGCCAGCGAACGCATCGCCCCGCTCCGAGGCAGCGCGACCGACAGCAAAGCCTGCTGTCCGGAATCTAGCGCATCCAGTTGCGGCGAGCGCGCTGCGAGTGCCCAGCCCGTCAGCACGCCGCCCCAGCGGCTGCGCGCCGTGTCGCGCGCAGCCGACAATATTGCCTGTGCCGATTGCAGATGCGCGCGATCCGTTTCCCACGCGGCATGCGCCGCCTCGGTCACTTTGTCCGAGACGGTGTGACCCTGGCTGTTGAGCAGAGCCAGGCGGCGGTATTCGCGCCCCGAGGCCGCGGCCTCGGCGCGCGCGGCATCGGTTTGCACCTGCGCCGAGCGCAACTGCCCGCGCAACTGAAGCAGCGGCCCAGGGTCCAGTACGCTGGCGTGGGTACGCGTCTCCGGCTGGAAACGGATCATGCGCAGCGTCTGCGTTTCTATGCCGCTGGCTGTCCGTTGCGCGCGCGTGAGCTCGACCGTACCCGGGGTAGTGCTGGCAGCTTGCGCGCTTTCCACCGGCTTGGCGGCCTGGGTCGGTTCACTGCATAGCGCGGCAACCGCGCCGACAATGATCAGCGCCGCGATCATGCCGGCGAAGCTGTTGCGATTGTTTGTCATGGCCGGGATCCTTTGTTTGCAGCCGCGTTGCGCAGAGGGTCAGTCAGGATGGCAGCGCTTATTCCGGCCGCGCCCTCCAGCGGGCGCTCGAGCGCGTCTTCGAGCCGGCCCAGCGATTGCTGGACTTGCGTGAGCGCACCTTGGCGGACGAGGAGAACCGCAAACAGCGCCCGATGCGCCAGCGCCAGGCTCAGGCGGCCCGTCTCGCCCGACCTATATAACTTTTGTGCAGACGAAAGTTGCTGTTCTTGCGCGGACAGGAGAACTTCGCTCTGGCTTAAAGTTTTAAGCGCCGCACGGTAGGCGACCAGGGCCCGGCCCGTTTGGTCGATGGCCCGCGCCTGCAGCGATATCACTTTCGCCTCGGCTTCGGCGCGGCGCGCCTTCGCCTCGGCGATCGGCCCCTGGTTTTGATTGAGGATGGGAAGGGCGATTGCGCTGACGCCGAAAGCGATCTTGGTCGCGCCCTGGTCCCAGAGGTAGCCGGGTCCCAGATGAATATCCGGATATTGATTGGCGATCGCGAGCTGCAAGGCGTTCTGGCTCGCCTGGTATTGCGCCAGCGCCCCCAAAAGGTCCGCCCGGTTAAGGATCGCCGCACGTTGGATGTCTCGCGCCGGGATATGCGGGTATATCCGGTCGAATTCGGCAAAATCGAAATGGATGCCGTCCAGCGCGTCAACCGGCACGCCGATTGCGCTTGCCAGCTGCGCACGTGCATTTTCCATCTGCCCTTGCGCATTCGCCAGGTCGGCGCGGGATCGGACGAGCGAAATGCGCTGCCGATTCACCCCGGTGGCGGATGTCTCGCCCGCCGCGAGGCGCTGCTCCAGCATTTTTGCGATCTGACGCTGCACCTCGATCTGCTGCTTCAGTATCGAAATCGTTTGCTTGGCGCCGTACAGCTTGAGCAACTGCGCGCGCAGCCGGCTTCTAAGCTGCCAGGCCACGCTGCCGATGCTAAAGCGGGCGGCGTCCGACAGTTGTTGCGCCTGCGCCATCCGGTACCCGCGCTTGCCCGCGGTTTCAACCGGGATATCGAGCCCCAGGCCATAGGTCCACGGCGAATTTCCTGTCGAATCCGACGTGTGATGAAAGGGCAACAGCAGCGCTGGATTGGGACGCTGCGCGGCGGTAACCATGCCTGCCCTGGCTGTCCCCCATTTGGCGCGCGCCGCATCCAGATCCGGGCTGTAATAGAAGGCCGCCAGGGTAAGCATCTTCCCGTTCCAGCTTTTGGGTGGCCAGGGCGTCACGTCCCGACCCAGGTTCGTTTGAATGAATTCACGCAGCGCCGCAGAATCGAGCGTGCGCGTCTCATAGGACTTCGCCAGCCCGGCCGGATCGAGGGGCCGCGCGTGATAGGGCTGAATCGCGCAGCCGGCCAACAAGGCCAAAACGCTAATGAGGAACCATGCCCGCATGCATTACTCCTGGCAAAAGGAACTTGAAGCCGAAGCGTTCCCTAAAAAGTCGTTTCAAAATGACATGTCATTCCGAGGGCGCAGCCCGAGGAATCTGCTTTTGGATCTGAAAACAGCAGATTCCTCGCTACACTCGGAATGAGCATTTGTTGCCGAACGCTATCACCTATTGCGGAACGATCAATAGCAAGGGAAGTACCGCATTTCGCATCGACTGCTTAATCCGCGTTGGGTCCTTCCGGGGCGTTTTCCAGCACCTTGCCGGTCTTCGCGTCGACACCGACTTCCCGCGTGACCTTGCCCTTCCGGATATCGAAGGAGTAGCGCAGGCCGCTGCCGCCTTTTTCCTGCTCCAGTTCCTCGTCCGCAATCTTGCCTGAATGGGCTTTGAGTGCGATTACCCGCGCTTGTTCCATGCTTATCCGTGCTTGGGACATCAGGGCGGGGTCGCTCTTGTGCCCTTCACTGGCGCTGCTCACGCCGGCGACAGCGAGGGACGCGCCGAGGACAGCCAGGCCGATGATGCCGAAACGAACAGATTCTCTGATTCTCATAATAATGCTCCTGTAGAGTTGGTCGAATTTCGCCGGACGCAATTGCGTCCACCGTGACCATCACTCTACGTTCCCATAGTTAGCATATGGTTAGCCCGTGCCTTGGTCCGGGCAGAGCCGCGCAGCGCAATAACAAGCGTGACATTTGATCTCGCTCGTTTCCAATTTGCCAACGTGCTGACAAGTCCTGTCACCCAGTGCAGCCTTGATGGAGTTCCCTCTGACGTGGGCGATATACAAGGGGGCGTCGCCCCCTTGTTCGGACCTTCCCTAATTTTTTCCTAATTCGTGTGCCCTAAGCTGGAGTCCTCGAAAGGGACCTATGCGCATGCTACGTACCATGAGATCAATCAGTATTTTTTACCTGGGTGCAATCGGGATTGCCCTGTCCCTGGGTGGTTGCGCCACCTATCACGCGCTGCCTTTGGCGAAAAATCAAAATCTCAAGACAGGCCTTGAGCAACTTGAACTCACTGTGCCGTTCCGAGGGCCAAGTCAGGGCCCGACGAAGATCAACCCGGAAAAACCGCTTTCACCTGTTGAGGTCGGGCTGGTCGCCGTGCTCAACAGCCCGTCTCTCGGCTCTCAGCCTGGGCAACTCAGCGCGGCCCGGGCGGGCCTGCTTTCCGCGACGATTTTGCCCAACCCTTCGCTCGGCGCCGATTACGGCTTTTATTCAAGCGGCCCCGGAACCAGCAACTCACTGGCCGCCTCGATCTCCGAAGACATACGGTCGATTGTCACTTACGGCGCCCGTGTCAAGGCTGCCAACGCCCGAGTTGGACAGGTCAAGGCGGATCTGCTTTGGCAGGACTGGCTAGTCGCCCAGAGAGCGCGTCTGCTTGCCGTGGATGTTTCTGCGGGCGAGCGCGAGTTGGATATCCGCAGCAAGGAGCTCAAGCTTCTGGATAAGGAAGTAAGCCAAGTGCGTACGGCGACATCGTCTGGCAACCTCGCGCTGTCGACCGAGGCCCCGCTGCTGGCCGCGCAGGCGAGTGCCGAGGTCGCCAAGGCCAGCACGAGTATGAGGCTTATGAAAGACTGGCAGGATCTGGACGGCTTGATCGGCCTGGATCCGTCGGTGCGCTTTGCGATTGCCAGGCCGACCCGCATCAGCCTGCCCGACAACATCGAGCCGCTCATCGCGATGCTGCCGACCCGGCGTCCGGATCTCGTGGCGCTGCGACTCGGATACAGGGCGTCGGATCAGAACGTACGCGAAGCAATTCTGGGCCAGTTCCCCGCCTTCACCCTCGGGCTGGCCGGAGGCTGGGACACATCGCGCGTCTACTCGATGGGGCCAAGCATCACCATGGGTCTGCCTATCTTTGATCGCAACCAGGGGAACATCGCCGCAGCCCGGGCGACCCGAGTCCAGCTTCACGCCGACTATCAGGCGCGGCTCGACGCGGCCGTGGGTACCAGCAAAGCCCTCGTCGCCCGCCTACGGACGATCAAATCCGACCTCAAAAGATCGCGGTCTGCTTCGGAGGAGGCAGACTCGCTCGCAGACTCTGCGTTACAGGCCTACAAGGAGGGCAACCTCGATGTGCGCTCCCTGACGGATTACCAGACAAGGGCGCTCCAGCGACAGCTGGACGTACTCAACTACCGGCGAGCACTTGATGAGACCGCCCTGGCTCTATCAATCGAACTCGGCACCGGCTTTCCCGAGACAATCCTTGTCCCTTCAGACAAAGGGAATCACCCATGAGAAATCTTCCCCTTATCGCCCTTGTAATGGTGTGTGCCGCCATCCTCGGATCGAGGCCCGCGCTTGCTGAATATAGCAGCGGTGTCACCGTTACGGTCAATCTGATCCCGTTGCAGAAGGGGAGCCTGCCCACGTCCGTTACCACCTACGGCCGCGTGGTGCCGTCGCAGAAAGCGCGAGAAACGCTCTCCGCGCCAGTGGCCACCCGGGTGAGCAACATCGAAGTCCGGGAAGGCGAGTTGGTCAACAAGGGAGCACCCCTGGTGACGCTGGCGCCAAGCCCTGAGACGCGTTCAAGGTACCAACGGGCCGAACTGGCGCTCCAAGTCGCCCAGCACCTCTTGGCACGGAGTCGGCAGCTGGCCGCGGCTCGTCTTGAAACGGCAGCCCAGCTGGCGCAGGACGAGAAAACGGAAGCGGACGCCAGGACGATTCTGGAGACGCTGCGTGAGGAGGGCGCGAATGGCCCAAATACGCTCAAGGCGCCATTCAACGCCGTCGTCATGAACATCGCCGCGAGTCCCGGTTCGTTCGTTGCGCAGGGCGCTCCAGTGATCGAACTGGCCCGCCCGGCAGAGCTGGTATTCAAGACCGGTGTGGTTCCAGCGAAAGTCGCAGAGATCAAAAACGGCGACGAAGCCACCATTACGCCGTTCAGTGGAAGCGGGACCTTTCATGGCAAGGTAGTTCTGCGTGGGTCCGTTGTTTCGACGGCGAACGGTTTGATTCCCATCGAAATTTCGCTTCCGGACAGTCCCTTGCTCACCGGGGAGATGGGCAAGGTCGTGATCAACACCGGTGTCAAACAGGGGTATATCGTCCCGCACGAGGCCGTCCTGCTCAACACGAGCGGACAAACCTACATCGTGCAATCGATTCACGACGTTGCCAAGCTGGTCCCGGTTACCGTAATTACCTCGCGGGGCGACGAGGATCTGGTCGAAGGCAAGCTTGTTGCCGGTGCACCCGTAGTTGGTACAGGAAACTATCAGCTCGATAACGGCACGAAGATCCAGGCCGCCGGAGAAAGTGGCGGCGTACCGGGGAGCCGCAGTGCAACGAGCAGGCGGGGCGGGCAATGAACTTCGTCGACTGGATCGGGCGCCACCGCCGCGTTCTCCTGTTTGTTGCTTTTGCACTGACGCTGGCAGGCGTAATGGCGGCGATTACGCTCCCGATACAGCTTTTCCCGACTGTCAACTTCCCGCGGATCCGGGTCGAGGTCAACAGCGGTGAGATGCCGGCCAACACGATGCTGATCAAGGTGACGGAGCCCCTGGAAAAGGTGGCGCGCGCCGTTCCGGGCGCGCTCAACGTCGAATCGACCACCACCCGCGGATCGGCGGAGATCTTCGTCGATTTCCCGTGGGGCTACAACATGACCAATGCGCTCCTGCGGGTCGAGACCGCCCTCGCCCAGAAACTGCCGGATTTGCCCCCGGGGACGGGCTACGATGTACTCCAGATGGCGCCCAATGCGATCATGCCGTTCATTTCCTTCGCGTTGATCTCCAACACGGTGTCGCCGGCGGAGTTGCAAACCATTGCCAGATACCAGATCGCGCCGCTGCTGACCGGAATCCCCGGCATCAGGGAGGTGCGCACGCTCGGCGGACAAACCAACGAGGTCCAGGTTTACATCAGCCCGCAGGAACTCCAGACCTATGGGCTGACGCCGAAAGACGTCGCCAATGCCATATCCGGATCGAACTCGCTGGCAGCGGTAGGTCGCCTCCAGGACAACGACCTGCTTTATCTGACGCTCACGAACAACCAGTTCAGATCCATCCAATCGGTCCGTAACGTCACCCTGCACACGAAGACTGGCGATATCGTACGCTTGGGCAATATCGCCAAGGTGGAGATGGGATCGATTCCGCAGTGGCTGCTGGTGGACGACAATGGACAGCCGTCGGTCAACATCAACGTCTTCCAGCAGAACGACGCCGACTCGCTGACGCTGAAGAAAGAGGTCGTCGCGAAGCTCGACGCCTTCATGAAGAAGGAGCCGAAGGGGATCGTCGTCCACAAGTGGTACGACCAGACCGATCTCGTCAGCTCGTCTATCGGAGCGATGGAAGAGGCGATCGTCATCGGCCTCATCTTCGCCGCCTGCGTGGTGCTCGGGTTCTTGCGCAATTGGCGTGCGGCCCTGGTGGCGATGATCACCGTGCCGATGTCCGTCCTGACTACCTGCGTGCTGCTGTCGGCATTCGGGATAACGTTCAACATCATGACCCTCGGCGGCATCGCCGCCGCTATTGGACTGATGATCGACGATGCGATCGTCATGGTCGAGCAGATCTCGCGTCGTGCAGGCGTTCCTGGATTAGAGAAGCCTCAGCGGGCCGTGCTCGGCGCGGCACGGGAGTTTCTGGCGCCGCTGACGGGGTCCAGCAGCGCCACCATCATCATGTTCATCCCACTGGCGTTCCTCTCCGGGGTGACAGGGGCATTCTTCAAGTTTCTGTCGATCACGATGGCGTCGTCTCTGATCATATCCTACGCCTTCACAGCTCTTCTGGTGCCGCTGATGGCCCGCGGGTTCATCGACTTCAAGAAGTGGCACGATCCGTCGCATGACAAGGAGAACTGGATGCGACGTGTCCATGGACGCCTGCTGCGCGGGCTCTTCGCGAGGCCGTGGCTGGCCGTTCTCATCCTCGCTGTCGTCGCCGGCATTGGTTATTTTGGCCAAGGGCACGTCGGCTCGGCTTTCCTTCCGAAAATGGACGAAGGGGGTTTCGTGCTGGATTATCAAACGGCGCCCAGCACGTCGTTCATCGAGACCAATCGGGAACTCGCGGAGGTCGAGACGATCCTCAAGAAAGATCCGTACGTGGATACCTACTCGCGCCGCACCGGAGCCGGTCTGGGAGGAGACCTTACCATGCCCTACGGAGGCGATTTCTTCGTCCAGCTGGTTCCGCCCTCCAAGCGTCCTCCGATCTGGGAAGTGATGGCCCAGATCCGCAAGAAGATCGACGTCGCCGTCCCGGGGTTGAATTATGACACCCATCAGCTCCTGAGCGACATGATCGGGGACATGGTCGGTCGGCGACAGCCGGTGGTGATCAATCTGAGCGCGCAGAACCCGGACCTTCTGCCTGCCGCGGCCAAGAAGGTTGCGGGTGCGATCTCGCACGCCGCCGGCATTCAACCCGCATCCGTGAATCCAGGCACTCTTCCAACCGGCGATGCCCTGAATATCCACGTCAACGAAGCGCAGGCCGCCATGAACGACCTTACCGTGGCCAAAGTCAAGGATCAGGTCGCCCGCTATCTCAGGGGCAACGTCGTCACGGACTACATGGGAGCCGTGCAGCCTGTCGGAGTAAGGATCTGGTCCCAGCCCCAGAATGCACGCTATCAGGAATACAGCCGGTTGTACCGCGAGGATATCAAGAACCTTCTGATCCAGGCACCGAATGGGCACACCTTTCCTCTAGGGTCGATGGCGACGGTCAAGTTCGTCTACGGACAACCCGCGCTCTTCCGGGAGAATCTGGCGCAGATCATCCCGGTGACGGCCGAAACCAGCGGCAAACTGGCCTTGAGCGCGACCATTACTTCGGTGAAGAAGATCTTGGATAAGGTGGTTCCGCAGGGGGTTTATTACACGCTGGGCGGCGCCTACAAGCAGGAGGCAAAGGCCGCGCAGGGAATGATGATGGTTTTCGCAGCCGTGGTGCTGGCCGAGGTCGTCCTGCTGTTATTTCTCTACGAAAGCTGGTGGTTCCCGGTCATCATCCTGGGCACATCCATACTCTCCGCCGGGGTAGTGTTCTTCGGTTTGTGGGCCACCGGTGTCGAGCTCAACATCACCGCGATGATGGGCATGGTGATGATTCTCGGAATTGCGGTTGAGATGTCGATCTTCCTCTTCTCCGAGTTCCAGAATCTCCGACAAACGATGCCGCCGCGGCAGGCGATCTACGACGCGGCGCTCAACCGGTTCCGTCCGATCATTATGAGCACACTGGCCATGATCCTGGCGCTGCTGCCGCTGGGTGCTGCGATCAGTGGTTCGGGTGACCAGATGCTGCAGCCGCTCGCGGTGGCGATCATTGCGGGCGTCCTGGTGCAACTGCCGCTGGTGGTTTTGGTTCAACCGGTCCTGGTAAGGTGGACTCTGCAGAAGGAGGAAAAACTCCCGGCGCCGACAGCATAAGTCCGTGGCAATAAAACTGGTGATGCGGACCGCAGCAGATTCACCCGCTCGGGCAGCGGCTTGGGCGCGTAACTGGCGCAGGCGGCAAGACTCAGGACGATCGAAGCAAACGCAACGCGCCAAACGCTTATTCGGCGCGCCCTGTCTCGCCGTCCTTGCCCACCATCCAGCCGGCGCCACGCACATTCTTGATGACATCGGCACCGAGCTTCTTGCGCACGCCGTGGATGAGGAAATCCACCGCATTGCTTTCGACCTCCTCGTTCCAGCCGTAGATGCGCTCCTCCAGCTCGGCACGCGTGAGGATCGCGCCGGGACGCAGCAGCAGCGCATGCAACAGTGCGAACTCGCGCGCGCTCAGCAGCTCCACGGCATCGCCGCAGCGCGCTTCGCGCGTCGCCGGGTCCAGGCTCACCCTGCCGTTGGTGAGCACCGGCGTGGCCTGCCCGCCCTGGCGGCGGATGATGGCCCGCAGCCGGGCGAGCAATTCGTTGACGTCGAAGGGTTTCACCAGATAGTCGTCCGCCCCGAAATCGAGTCCCTTGATCCGGTCGTCGACGCCGTCGCGGGCGGTGATGACGATCACCGGCACCGTGTTGCCCGCCTGGCGCAGACGGCGCAGCACTTCCAGCCCGTCGCGCCTGGGCAGCCCCAGATCGAGCAGCACGGCCTGGTGCTCGCCGTGTTCGAGCACGCTGGCGGCAGCGGCGCCGTCTTTCACCCAGTCCACCGCATAAGCGGCATCCTTGAGGGCGACGGAAACCGCCTCACCGATCATGGGGTCATCTTCAACGAGCAGTATCCGCATGTCGTGGTATCGCGCTTGTCTTGGTCCGCTTGCCGTCACTTGAGCGCGTTGCGCGCGCGATAGGCACGGTCCAGGCCCGCTTTGGCCTGCTTCACGCGCGTCTCGAGTTGCTGTAGGCGCTGAAAATAAGCCTCGGTCAACCGCGATCCGCCGCCGACATTACCGCGCCTTTCCCCGGGATGCGGGGTGCGGCCCTTCTGCAGCGCGCTTTCCGCAGCCGCGAGCGCCTTTTGGGCAGAAACGATTTCCCGGTCGGCCCGGCGCCATGCTGCTTCGCGCGACTGCAGCCGCGCCTTGACCTGCGCCGAGAGCGCTTTGTCCTGCTGCAGCAGCAGCAATCCCGCGCGCCGCTGCTCGGGCGACAGACTTTCAATGTCGACTGGCGTCGACTCGCGCGCACCGGGTACCGGCCGCGCAGAGTACGTAACCCCGCCGTTCGGGCCGATCGAGCGGTAAATGGTCTCGGCGTGCGCCGCTGCCGACACGGCGCATCCCGCGCTCAGGATAGCGATGAGGATGGTGGCCGCGCGAATTGTGTTTCTATAATTCATCGGCATCATTTCCTCTCCCAAAGACGGTCCGGCCACGGCGACAAGAATATCATTTTGCCACCCAGCCTTTTCGGATCAAACCGGCAAATATCAATTGATGCAGCGGCAGCAATAGACGCATCAACGGCGCGATCAACCGCCGCTCCTGCCAAAGGACCAATCGGGCAATGAGCAGCGCTACCAGCGCGGCGCCGAGAATATCCAGCGGAAAATGCACACCCAGATAAATGCGCGCCCACGCCACCGGCAGTCCCATCAGGGCGAGCGCCCAACCGGCGAATCGTGTTTGCCGGTGCGACAGCAGGCTGAAGGCCACCGCCCAGATCAGGGTCAGGTGATCGCTCGGAAAAGAGCTGTCCTGAGCGTGCGGAATCAGCGTCCGTCCGATTCCGGCCTCGAACGGGCGCGGGTGATACCAGACCAAGCCGATCGTTTGGTTGATCAGCAATCCCGCCAATCCGGCAACGGCCGCCACGATCAGCACTTGCCGCGTGGCAGAGGAAGCGCGCAGCCACCCGACGCTCAGGCCCGCCGGAACCATCCAGACGAGGTCCTGCGCGAGAAAACGCGCCGCGCCGATCGCCATGCCAGAGGCGTGCTGCCCCGCGTTGAGCAGCAGAAACAGCGCCAGGTTCAAGTGTTCAAAAGTGGATTCCGATCACGCGAGTTACTCGGTCTCTCTGGCCCGAAGTGCGACCACGTCTTTGCGCGTGACGCTCAGGTAGATCACCAGGCTCAGTATGCTGGTAAGGAAAATCGCACTCGTGGCCGTCGCGCCCAGGCCAATTCCGCCATTAGAAAGCGGTTGCGACAGACTGTCGCCGAGGGAGGCGCCGAGCGGCCGTGTCAGAATGTAGGCAATCCAGAACGCCAGAACGGCATTTGCTCTGAAACCGTAATAGGCGATGGTTACCATGGCGATCAGCGCGCCGAAAATCAGTACCGAGTTGGCATAGCCGAGATTCAGACCTTCGGCGGCAAGGTCGCCCGCGGCAGTGCCCAAGGCGAACGTGAACAAAATCGCCGCCCAGTAGAATAGCTCGCGCTTGGTCGTGAAAATGGTGTGGATCGACAACGTTTTCTCGCTCGCGTACCAGGCGGCGAAGGTCGCAAGCAAGGCAAGGCCAAAGCCGATGGTGGTCGTTTCCAGGGGAATTCCGAAGTTGTCCACCAGGTTGTCGGTGACGAGTGTTCCCACGATGCTGATCAGAACCACGTTCACCCAGTACAACCACGGCACATATTTTCTTGCCCGTAGCTGCATGAATAGCGACACCGCCAGAAAGGCGCCCATGATTATGGAAGTACCGCTCAGGCCAAAGTTGAGGTCGACATTGAGAAAATCGGCGGCCGTTTCGCCAACGGTCGTGGCCATGATTTTGATGACCCAGAAGTAGAGCGTGACTTCCGGCACTTTGTTCAGCATCTGCATTGCATCTTCGCGCGCCAGTGTTTTCATTGGTCCCCTCCGGTAGGTACGTCGAACACCTACGCCCCTCATGGCGCGCTGATGTTCACGTAGCAGTGAGGATAGCGAGCGAGAATTAGGGGAAAATTAGCCGCGCGCGAGCAGAAGGCGCTCGACGCTGATCGTTACCGGAATCATCGGCCGATCGTCAACGCGCCGTTCCGCAGCACCAGGGTGACATGCCGCAGAAAGCTCATGCCGAGCAGAATGTCCTGGGAACCGCTTTCGTTCAGCGAAACGTGGGCGGCAACATTGTGTACCGTAACGTCCCCGACCGCGATCGAAGCCAAGCGAATCTTGTATATCCCCACCTGACCGCTTGCGGTGGTGCTTTCACCGCGCTGCCCGGCAAACACGGGAATGCCCAGTGCGATTGCCCTCTTGTACGGAATCGAGACCTCGGTTGCGCCGGTATCCACCAGGAATCGAACCGGTTTATCTCCGATGTAGCCATTCACGTAGAGACGCCCATCCGCCGGAGCGGCTGGCGCCTGTGGCGCTTGCGGCACGGTTCCCTGATCGGCTCCGACTTGCGGGCGTCTTGTTCCGCCAAAGCCGTTTGGCGAAGCATTGACGGTGCCGTCCGGTGAGGCACCCTGCTTTTCGCATGGTACGTCCGAATAGATTATCTGCCCGGTATGGGACAGGCATTTAACGATCACCTCTGCGCTCACCGGAGGAGCGATCAGCCACAGCAGAAGAATCGCAAAACCGAGAACGACATGCTTCGGTACGCCGATGTGCGAGCGTTCGCTGATCGGCTGCGGAAACGTCTGCATTTGCGCCATGGTTGCCATCGATAATTTGTAATCCGAACGCTTTTAGTTAGGGCTTGGTTGCTGCGGATTTCATGTGGTCACGCTGTTGCGGGTGGTTTGCTTGAGGCATTGTACGTTTTTGTGGCTCGCCGATTCGGACAAATCTGGGCACCATTGGCGAGTTAACGTTTCACCAGGTTAGCGGCCCGTGCGTCAGTTGCAGCGGCCAGGGCCGACCGTTCCATGGGGGGTTAATTCCCGGAACGCGACCAGGTCTGGAACCGCCTAGCTGGCTTAGGTTACGGGTGGGTAGTACTGAGGCGCCTCTCCGCGATTGAACATGCCGTAGTCGCGCATCAGCTCAAATACGCGGAAATACTCGGTCGTCGAATCGGCAAAAAGTTGCCGGCCAAAGCCGAGGCCAGCATCGGACGACGGCACGTCGATAAGATGAGCAAAAATGCCCGGTCTGTAGACGCTCTCGAAGACGTCACGTTTCCAGGACGTTTCTACCGGCAGCTCTCGATTCCGGGATTCGGAAGCGACGACAAAAGTCGGTGGCCTCCTCTTGGGGTCGTTGTAGGCACTCAGGCGTTCTGGGCGCCACGCCGATTTTGCGGGCCGTTCCTCGTGGATGACCTGCGCGATCCGAATGCGGTAGTCGGCGAAGACCTGCTCGCGGCCTGTTTCTTGAACCGTATGGTGCTTCGCATTCACCCGCCACGCGGTCAG
>Ga0307377_10003941_pt1 | contig 16437 bp, 10 predicted proteins | sample TR3MG_FD_202535 | JGI IMG/M metagenome (GOLD analysis project Ga0307377, IMG submission 202535) | Soil microbial communities from Risofladan, Vaasa, Finland - TR-3 | ecosystem: Environmental > Terrestrial > Soil > Coastal area > Acid sulfate soil | place: Finland: Risofladan, Vaasa | collected... | reverse complement strand
CCGAGAGGCTGGATGAGCTGAGCGATCTGGGGATCACGGCTATCTGGCTGGCGCCGTGCAATGCAACGCCGGGGAGGGGCCACGGGTACGGTGTGGAGGACTACTTCACGCTCCGCCCGGACTACGGCACGGAGAGCGACTTCCGGGCCTTGGTCGAGGAGGCTCATGCGCGGGGTATTCGGGTGCTCATGGACTTCGTGCCGAATCATTCGTCCGTTTCGCACCGGTACATGGTGGACGCGCAGGAGCGGGGCCCGGCATCGCCTTACTATGAGTTCTACGACAGAGACGGGGACGGCGGGAAGTACACCTACTACTTCGACTGGGCGCGCCTGCCCAACCTGAACTACGACAACCCCGAGGTGCGGCGCTGGATGCTGGAGGCCTTTTCTTATTGGGTGCGCGAGTTCGATGTGGATGGCTTCCGCGTGGACGCCGCCTGGGGAGTGAAGATGCGCAGGCCGGATTTCTGGCCGGAGTGGCGGCGAGAGATGAAGCGGATCAAGCCCGATCTGCTGCTGCTGGCGGAGGCCGGCGCCCGCGACCCGTATTGGTTCACGCACGGCTACGACGCGGCCTATGATTGGACGGATGAGCTTGGGCAGTGGGCGCTCGAGGGGGTGTTCGAGGACCCCAAGCAGATTGCGTCGCGGCTGCACGGGGCCCTCACGAATGAGGGGCGCGGGTTCCACGAGGACGCTCTCATCTTCCGGTTCCTGAACAACAACGACACGGGGCCGCGGTTCATCACCCGATACGGCCTGGAGTTGGAGCGAGTGGCGGCGGCGATGATGCTGACGCTGCCGGGCATCCCCTGCGTGTACATGGGGCAGGAGGCGGGAGCCGAGTTCGAACCGTACGGAACGTTGGGCCCGATTTCGTGGGACGATCGGCACGGGCTGCGGCCGTACTACGCGCGGCTGATCGCCCTTCGCCGGGGCCTTCCCGCCCTGCACTCCCGGGAGTGGGAGGTTTTGGAGACGCAATCCAAGGAGCAGACTTACGCCTACGCGCGCTTCGATGGCGAGGAGTGCGGACCGGCTCTCGTCGTCCTCAATTTCTCTCCCGTCGAGACGGAGGCGGAGGTGAAGTTGACTGAAACCACGAGGGTGTTTGCGGGGAGCGACGCGCTGATGGACGTGCTTGGCGGGGAAGAGGTGCCGGTTGCTGCCGGCGGGGAGGGCGCCATACGGGTTCGCCTGCCGGCATCGAGCGCCAGGATCTTGGTGCTGCGCGAGGGCTAAGAGCGTCTGTCAAAACCGCTTGCGCTCCGCAATCAGAACCGCCCATGGACGACACAGAGGCCGCTGTTGGCGGTTCTGATAGCGGTTCTAAGCGGAGCCGGGGGAGAGCCGGGGGCGAGGGGCGGCGTGATGGGGTTTAGCCCTAAGAAGCTCTAAGGCTCTGCATGCCTGATGGAGAGACTGCCGGGCTCCGACCAGGGATCGGCCTGCTCCCCGGGCGGCATGACGACCGGGAGCAGGCGCTGTTCCCGGTACCCACCTGGAGTACACCCGTAGTCCTGGACGAAAGAGCGGTGGAGGTGGCTCGCGTCGGAGAAGCCGGCACGGGCAGCGATGGTGTCGACGGGCAGGGTGGTGGTCAGCAGGAGATTGGCCGCAAATGCAATGCGGACCCGTCGCCGGAAGGTGCGGTAGCTGATGCCCATGGTCTCGTGGAAGAGCATGGTGAAGCGGGAGGGGCCCAGGCCGCAGGCGCGGGCGGCCTCTTCCCTTGAGACGGCTCTGGGGGGCACCTCGTAGACGAGCGCGAGCGCCGGCATGATGCGGCGCAGGGCCCCGATGTAGGCCCGTCCTGCGGTCTGAGAGCCTGGAAAGCGCCATTCGCGGCTCAAGTGGAAGAGGAGGCGGAGCAGGTCGAGGCGGACGGAGCACTGCCAGCCGTCGCGCCTGGCTTCCACCTCTCGCTGGAGGTCGGCGGCGATGGTGAGGACGAGCGAGCGCAGCTCGGCCGTATCCACCCGGGGGCGCTGGGCGGGGGGAACGGCGAAAAGCGTGAGCCAGGGCTTGTCTCCGAGCATCTCCTCGCCGAGGAAGGCGGGGAGGAAGACGAGCACTAGGTTGACCGTGTTGGGCTGGACGACGCGGTAGTGGTGGGGCTCGGACATGGCGCAAAGCCACACGTCTCCGGGGTCGCCCTGGATGCGGCGGTCGTCGAGCTGGATCTCTTCCTTGCCGGCGAGAACGATGCCGACCTCGAGGCCGGCGTGGATGCTGATCGCCGGCGGGCCGGCGTATGTGTGAACATGGGTGGCGGCCCAGAGGGGCGATTCGGGGCTGAGGTGATAGTCGGGGCTCTTCACCTCGATAACGGGCCCAGCGACGGCGTCAGTGTCAGTGGTCGGCGTCATTGGCCTATTGTACAATAACCTTGGCCCGGCAGTCAATGACGACATCATGGGGGGTTGCGATAATAGATATGCTATAGGTGAGCCGTCCGCAGAAGGCTGGCTCCGCTGAGTAGGGCAGACGGGCGTATTGCGCCCGAAGACCCTAAGGCAGGGAATTCACAGGAGCCAAGGAGAGGAGGTGACCGCGTCGGTTGCGGCGGCTGCACCATACAAGCTTCTTAGGAGGCAGGGCAACATCATGATGAAGCGACCTAAGGGATTCACGCTCATTGAGCTGCTGGTGGTGATCGCGATCATCGGGATTCTAGCAGCTATGGTGTTTCCGGTGTTTGCCCGAGCGCGCGAATCGGCTCGGAAGGCTGTATGTCTGTCGAATGTGAAGAACATCGCTCTGGCGATCCAGATGTACCTGGCGGACAACAACGATACGCTTCCGCCGCAGGAGAACAGAGCCGAGGTGCTCGACTTCTTCGCGGTCTACACGGGAGACCGCGAAGACCCGACGGCGGCCAAGCCCTGTGCGACCTGGGCCAACCCGTACATGCGCTGGCCGGTTATCCTCGACGAGTACATCAAGAACCGGGATGTGTGGCGGTGCCCCAGCGCCAAGGCGCAGGGCGGGGCGGCCATCATCATTCCGGTTCAGGACTGGTTTAGCCACTTCCAGGTCAACGACACCATGTTTGGCTGGGACGAAGGGCAGTTCTCGATCTGCGACGGTGGCACCTGGCCGGCCGGCTGGGGCGGCAGCGTCACCGACACCTTTGCCACGGGGGATCTCGGGCTCCTTGTCGGAGGTGGAGGCGGCGGCGGCACACAGGTCCAGAACAAGGTCTTCGTCCTGAGCATCGCCACCGCCGACGAGAACAGTGCGGGGCTGAAGCTCGTCCAGGTGACGGACACGGTCAACTACGCGATCTGCGCCGACGCCGGCGTGCAGACGAAGGTGCTCACCACCGCCACTGTTGCCTACCCCGACATGTGCTGTGCCGAGTGCGCGGGGATCACCTGGACCGTGGATGACTGGGGTCCCTGGCCGGAGGTCGCCAATCCCGTTACGGGTGAGATCGCGTGCCCGGACGGCTCCGACTGTCCGGAGTGTTGGGCGCTGCACGCCAACCTCGGGTGGATGAAGGATCCGGATCAAAGGAGGGCGGACACACGTCACATGGGTGGGTCGAACATCGGCTTCCTCGACGGCCACGCCTCCTGGATCAACTCCGAGCGCTTCCTGGCGCGCGTAGGCGAGGGCGAAATCCAAGGGACCGTGCTGTTTTGCGGCCTCAGCCGTGCGCTCTATGAGGCGAATTGCGGCCCGGTACCGCAGTATGCGGAGTTCCTGTACTAGACGCGTTTGGCACAGACGACAGTAACTTCATGTATCGCAGCGAGCGGAGCGCGCTTCGGCGCGCTCCGCTCTCCTAAGAATCTCTAACAAAACCCCTTCGGGCCATGGCTGCGCAGCAGTGAGATCCGCCGCAAACGGCGGAATGCGGGGTCTTGTTTGAGTCTCTAAGACCCGCCGAGATCGGTCACGGCGCGTGGCCGAGTAGGTGGCGAAGCAGGTAGATCACCGCGGCCCGACGCCTGCTCCGCTGATGGGGGCTGGGGCGAGAGAGACGGTCGGTTCTGCGCCCCAGCCTCACTTGTCTGCAGGGGCCATCTGAACCAACTGGAAAGGGCAAGCATGATACGCGCAGGACGATCACGACTGAAGCTGTGGGGGGCCGAGGGCGACGCGATCATCGTGGACGGCGACCGCCCGTGGCGGCTGATCCTCTGGGAGAAGGCCTCGTACGTCCCCTGCTGGGATCTCGGCAACGACGTGTGGTTCACCCCGGAGTGGATGGAGACCCATTCGCCGGAGGATCCGCACTGCTACGAGCCTATCATGGACAAGGACTGCCGCTACAGCCGGGCGGAGCTGGTGGAGACGGGCCCCGCACGGGCGGTGGTCTGCTGGGATTATGCTCTGTGCGACAGCCTCTACCGGGTTTTCTGGGGCAACACTCGGGCGCGGGAACGATACTACGTCTATCCCGACGGCGTGGCGGTGCGGCACCTGGCGGGCTTCCCCGGAGACGAGAGCGGCGACCAGATCAACGCCGTCCTGTGGGAGGTGCAGGAGTTCATCATCGTCAACGGCGTGGGGGTCCATCCGGAGGATATCATCGAGCCGATGGGCTTCACGCTCACGAACCTCGCCGGCGACACGATCGAGCTGAAGTGGCCGAACCCGTTCGACAGCTACACGCATCTCTGTCGGGTCTATCCGCAGATCGCCGACTGGCCGGAGTATATCGGCATTGTCCACCTGCGCAATCATCCCGATCCGTTCGTCGCCTTCTCCCATAACCCGCTGCTGTTCCCCCATGCGGAGTGCGCCGAATGCGGCAAGCTTCACCCTCAGATCTGCGGATTCGCCGGGGCGGCGAACTACAGCCACTGGCCGGCGAATGACTCGACGGACTTCGTGGGCTGGGTGGAGGCCGAACCGGGGGAGGTGGGGAGGCGCGCCACGCACACGTCTTTCTTCAGCACCGGGTACAGCTACGCGGGGAAGACGCCGCCGCGGCCGAGCTCGTGGCTGTTTCTGACCGGCGCGGCCCCCGGCGGGGTAGAGGAGGCGCGGGCGCTGGCGGGCTCCTGGCTGAGCCCGGCGCGGGTGGCGGAGAGCTCGCAGCTCTACGAGGGATACGCTTATAGCGAGCGCGCCTATCGCTTCCGCGTGTCGCGCCCCGGCTCCACGAAGATTCGCCTGGCGCCGAGCCGGCCGATCATCAACCCCGTGCTGCGACTCTTCTTTGCGGGGCCGCCGGTCAAGGTTCTGTGGGACGGGGCCGAGCTCGGCTCATCGGAGTTCCTCGCCCAGGCCGTGGGCGGCGACCTCGTCATCTGGATAAACCGGACGCTGGATAAGGAGACCTCGCTGGAGGTCGTTCCTGCCTGAGAGAACTCACAAGCTGCCGCAGCGTCGAGCAGCGTGGCTGCCGAATGACAGAGCGAAACGCAGGCGAAGACATCGGGAGAACAGCCTCGACGGCGACGGGGCCGGAGGGGGGAGGCGAGCACGTGGGCAGCGCGTCGCTGCGAACGCGTACGCTCGTCCTGGGCATCATCCTGGTGCCCCTGCTGTGCATTGCCGTGGAGTATGGGGAACTCGTGGAGCGGGCGGGCGAGATGGTCAGCACCTCGCTGATGCTGGTCGTGACGTGCCTGCTGCTGCTCTTCCTCGCCATCAACGCGCTGCTCAAGCGGCGCAAGGCGGGCCGGGGCCTGTCGCGGGCGGACCTGCTCTATCTCTTCGTGATGCTGACGGCGGCGGGGAACATCGCCGGGGCGGGCATGATGCAGTTCCTGGTGCCGATGCTGGGCCACATCTTCCACTACGCCAGCCCCGCCAACCGCTGGGCGCAGCTCCACCCCTATGTGCCGACGTGGCTGGTGCCGGATCGGTCGGTCCTGTCGGGGTACTACGACGGGCAGACGACGTTCTTCACGGCGGCTCACATCCAGGGCTGGCTGCACCCGCTGGTGACGTGGTCGGCGTTCATGTTCGTGTTCGTCGGCTTCACGCTCGCCTTGAGCGTGCTGTTTCGCCGCCAGTGGGTGGAGAAGGAGCGGCTCTCTTTCCCCATCGTGTACTTCCCTCTGGAGCTGACGCGGGAGGGGACGTCGATCTGGCGGGAGAAGCTGCTGTGGATCGGCTTCGCCATACCGATGGTGCTGCAGTCGCTGGCGAGCATCAGCTACCTGTATCCGTCGGTGCCGCACGTTCCTCTGCAGCCATCGCCGGAGCTGAACATCGGGCGCTTCTTCGCGCCGGGCCACCCCCTGAACCAGGTGACGCTGGCCTTCTATCCAATGGCGCTGGGGATCGCCTACTTCGCGCAGACGGAGGTGCTGTTCAGCTGCTGGTTCTTCTACTGGATCGCGCGGCTGGAGGAGATCGGCTCGATCGCGCTTGGCTTCGGGGGGCCGATGTCGCAGTCCGACATGCCGTACTTGAACCAGCAGTCTCTGGGCGCGTTCGTCGCACTGGGCGCGTTGGCGCTGTGGCTGAGCAGAGGGGAGATCGCGCGGGCCGCGAAGCGCCTTCTGCGAATGCGGAAGGAAGCGTCGGACTCGGCACCGCCGGCGACGGGGGCCTTCGTGGTGGCCATCATCGCCGGCCTCCTGCTGTTTTCGTTCTGCCTGTCCATAGAAATCCCGCTGCACATCGTCGCGCTCTTCTTCGCCATCTACTTCCTGGTGGTGATCGGCTTCACCCGCATCCGGGCGACGGCGGGTCTGCCGTGGCTCTTCGGCCCGAATCACCCGCCACACATCTTCATGTCGTGGGCGGTGGGGCCGCGGAACATATCGACGCAGGCGCTGACCAGCTTGAACTACCTTCAGTGGTTCGACTGGGACTACCGGGGGACGGCGATGGCGCACCAGATGGAGGCGATGAAGATCGCCTCGTCGGCCGGGCTGAAGACGCGGGATCTGGTGAAGGGGATTCTGATAGCGGTCGGGCTGGCGATCGTGGTGTCGTACGTGGCGGTGCTGGCCATCTGCTACCAGTACGGCGCCGGGACGGGGAAGATCGAGCAGTACCGCATCACCTGGGCGAGCATGCCCATCGATCTCCTCGCCATCTGGGCCGACAGCCAGCGAGGAGTGGGATGGGACGAGATCGGCGGAGGGGCGGTCGGCGCGGCAGTTGTGATCCTGCTGAGCCTTGCGCACGGCCGCTGGGTGTGGTGGCCCTTCCACCCCGTCGGGTATGCCCTGTCCTGCACGTTCACGCCACAGTGGCTCTGGTTTCCCTTGTTCACGGTGTGGGTGGTGAAGGTGCTCTTGCTGCGCTACGGAGGGATTCGTCTCTATCGCCGCGGAATTCCCGTGGCGGTGGGACTGATACTGGGCGACTATGTGGCGGGGGGTGTTTGGGCGCTGATCGGCTTGCTGACTGGTGAGCAGATGTTCTCGACTTTCATGAATTGAGGAGGATGTTTCGATGAAGACGGAAGCGCTGCGGCTCGTCGGGCCGGGCAAGACGGACATCGTGGAGATCGATGTTCCCGATCCAGGCCCGCGGGAAGTGATGATCGAGGTCAAGGCGAACGGGATCTGCCGGGGCGATATCGCGCTCTTCACGGGTGAGTTGAACTACGGATACCCGTTCTTCCACGGGCACGAGCCGGCAGGCGTGGTCGTGAGGACGGGCTCGGACGTAACAGGACTCGAGCCGGGCGACAAGGTCGCCTGTCTGGGTTCGCCGTCATACCGGCGCCACATCGTCACGCCGGTCGGGCAGGTGGCGAAGATTCCGGACCAGTCGGGGGACCTCGCCCTCTGGGTGGTGGAGCCGGTCGCCTGCGCGGTGAACGGCGCTCAGAGCTCGGGCTCCCGGCTGGGCGACAAGGTTGCGCTCTTGGGATGCGGCTACATGGGTCTGCTGGTCCTGCAGTCGCTCCCGCGAGAGTCCTTCGGCCGGCTGATCGTCAGCGACCCCGATCCCGACAGACTGGCCCTTGCGCGCTCCTTCGGCGCGACGGAGGCGTACGATCCCCGCAGCACGGACCTTGCGGCCATGGCGAAGGAGATCAAAGGGTTCGATCTCGTGATTGAGGCCAGCGGAGTCAAGGGCACGATCTCGACGGCGACGGAGATGGTGCGGACGGGCGGGACGCTGAACATCTTTGGATGGCATCCTGGCGAGGAGATGGTGCCGACCCATCAGTGGCACTACAAGGGTCTGAAGGTCCTGAACACGGCGCCGATGTTCGTGGAGAACTTCGGGGTGTTTTTCCGGGCGGCGATTGCGCTCATGGGGACGGGGCGTCTGGACCAGACGCAGCTCATCACGCACCGGTTCCCGGTGGAAGAGGCGGAGACGGCGCTGGATGTGGCCGCAAACAAGAAGGACGGCTATATCAAGGGCGTGATCCTGTTCTGACAGACGGGGCGGCAGAGCATAGTCGAGGCGAAGCGCGGCGCGCTCGGCCGAGGGGATGGGCGCGGCGGTTGTGGTGGGGAGGTAGGGGCGTCGGGTTAGGGAGGAGGGGTCGACGATGGCGACGGAGTCGGCTGCCAGCGCGGGAATCCGATGGCCAGGGCGAGGGGGAGGGCGTACTCCAACGATGTGACCCACCAGATTTCGCGATGGTGCCCCGCGAAGTCGTGGGCGTAGAAGGCGAAGATGGCGCCGGTGAGCGCGAGCCACGGCAGCGAGCGGTCCAGGCAGAGGAACGGGAGAGTCCAGGCGAGGTACCAGGGGTAGACGGTTGGGGCCAGGAGGAAGAACCCCATGAGGGCGCGCTGGGAGAGGAGGAGGGCGGCCTCGGGGGTTTGGGCGCGCCGGCCGACACGGAGGAGATGGCCGATCCAGGCGGCGAGAAGGGCGAGGCAGATGATGCGGGCGAGCCGGTCGGGGTCGGGGGAGAGGGGGGAGAGGGCGAGCTTCACGAGGGCGAAGATGCCGGCGTTTCCGGACCAGCGTCCGGCGTAGGCGGCGAGGCCGGCGAAGAGGTCTTTCCCGGCGGGGAGGAAGGGCAGGTAGAGGAGGAAGGCGGCCGCGGTGAGGGAGAGGGCGAAGGCGCGGCGGTGGGGCTTGGCCGCCATCAGGAAGAAGGGCGTGAGGAAAAGGGCGCAGCCTTTCGAGAGGAGGCTGAGGGCGAGAACGCCGCCGGAGGCGATGCGACCAGCCCTGGAGGGAACGAGAAGCAGGCGGGCGGCGAGGACGAGGAAGAAGAGGCCGATGGCGTCGAGGTGCCCGCGGGCGACGACTTCGCAGACGGCGAGGGGATGCCAGGCGTAGGCGATGGTCCAGGAGGGGGGGCGGCCGAGCCGGCGGAGGAGGTCGGCGAGGAGGAGCAGGGCGAGGGCATCGAATAGGGCGAGCGCGAGCTTGAGCGCGGTGACGGGGCTGAGGGGGATGAAGCCGGCGAGCGCGAAGACGTACTGGGCGACGGGGGGATAGGCGGCGGGGACGGACTTGTGCTGGACGAGGGGCCAGACCCAGTTGCGGAGGGGCGCGAGCTCGGGGGATCCGGGAGGGTGGAGGTAGGGGTTCATCCCCGCGCGCACGACCCGGCCTTCCCAGAGGTAGCGGTAGAGGTCTGAGGAGGTGGCGGGGCGGGCGGGGGCGACCGTGAGGCGGAAGAGGAGCCCGGCCGCGAGGATGAGCAGCGTCCAGCGACGGGAGGCGGCGGGCCGGGCGCGCCAGACGGCGAGGGTGCAGATGGAGAAGATCAGGAAGGCGGAGAAGAAGAGGGCGAGCTGGCGGGGGCGCTCTTCCAGGGTGCGGCCGGTGGAGGCGAACTCGCGGTAGAGCCACCAGAGCGCGAGGGCGGAGAGAAGCAGGATGGCCGAGACCCAGCGGTCTCGGCGAGCGGGTGTGTCTGAGCCGGCATCTTGGCGTTGGGCGCCCTCGGTCACTGGTGCGGAACCCCGAAGTGCTTCGTATTTCAGCGGAGGCGGGCGACGACCTTCGTGCCGAGCCAGGCGCCGGGGAGGAGCCCGGCGAGATAGAGCCAGCCGCTGAGGGCGAGGGAGGGGAGGGCGCTGAAGACACCGCCGATGTTGCAGGCGTGGGCGGAGCGGATGCGGGCGTGGTTGTCGACCTCGGTGCCGCTGCCCGTGAATGCAATCTCTTCGGGCGCGGTTCGACGCGATGCTCGAAGCGAAGGAGCCGGTGGTGCGTCGGCGAAGGCACTAGAATTGCGGGCTGGGATGTCGACAGCGCGTAGCTACACGGCGCGGGCATCTGTTTGAACGGAGGGTGATGTATGGCAGTGCGCCAGAAGGACCGCGAGATATTGAGGGAACTCGCCGGGCGGGTGGCGGAGATCGCGGCCTTGCCCGTGCAGCAGGAGACCATCTCTCTGTGGAAGTCGCTCAACGGCCTGAGGCCGGTCCGAGCGATGGTGTCGATCGATCAGATTTCGTGGCACGAGATGGACGTCGACGAGGAACTCGTCTTGCAGACCGAGGACCCGTTCTGCCAGGGGCTGGAGACGCAGCTCCGGAGGACTCTCTACCAGTGGAAGCATATGCGGGCGGACATGGTGGTCGAGCCGGTGGTGGAGGTCCCTAAGGTCATCCACGGAGATGGCTTCGGAATGCAGGTGGTGGAGAGAGCCGCTGTCCTCGACCCAAAGAACGATGTCTACGGCCATGCGTACATCGATCAGCTGCAGACCGACGACGATCTGAAGAAGATCCGACAGCCGGAAGTGCGCTTGGACGAGGAGGCGACGGCGGAGGCGGAGGGGAAGGCGGGGGAGATCTTCGACGGGATACTGACCGTGCGCATGCAGGGGCGGTTCCCCGTCTTTTCGCCGTGGGACATCATCACCTGTTGGCGCAGCCCCGAGCATGTGCTGCTCGACTTGGTGGACCGGCCGGAGTTCACGCACCGGCTGATGGCGCGGCTGACCGAGGTGCACCTGTCTCTGCTCGACCAGCTGGAGGAGCAGGGCCTGCTGGGTGTGGGGCAGCATACCATCCACTGCACCGGCGCCTACACGGACGAACTCCCCGCGCCGGGCTTCGACCCGGGGCATCCACGAGCGAGCGACCTGTGGACCTATGGCATGGCACAAGTGTTCTCATCTGTCTCTCCGGCCATGCACAAGGAGTTCTGGCTCGACTATGCCGTCACGTGGTTCTCCCGTTTCGGTTTGGGGTACTACGGGTGCTGCGAGCCGCTGCACGAGAAGATCGACATCATCCGGAAAGTGCCGCATATCCGGAAAATCTCCATGAGCCCGTGGGTGGACGTGGAGAAGGGAGCGGAGCGGATCGGTCGGGACTTCGTCTTCTCCCGCAAGCCCAGCCCGGCGCTTGTGGCGAGGGATGCCTGGGACCCGGAGGCGGTGGAGGAGGACCTGAGCGACACGCTGGCGCGGTGCAATCGTCACGGATGCCCGGTGGAGTTCATCCTCAAGGACATCAGCACCGTGCGCTATCAGCCGCAGAGGCTGTGGGAGTGGGCCGATGTGGCCATGGGGGTGGTGAAGGGGTAGTCAGGGCAGGGACGGCGAGTCCGCGCGTGTAACTCCTCTGTGCAAACAAAACGGCGCGGTTGACGCCGGCTCGACGAGGCGGCGTAACTACTGGGGAGAGACCGAAAGATGATCAAGATCGCGATAGCCGGCACGGGGGGCATGGCGCAGCACCATGCTCGGGTCTTCCAGCAGATGGCAGGGTGCAAAGTCGTCGCCGCGTGCGATGTGGTTGCGAAACGAGCACGGGACTTCGCGAAGCGGTACGAGATCCCCGCCGTCTACACCGACGTGGAGGAGATGCTGGACGAGGTGCCGGTGGATGCGGTCGCGATCGTGACGTCAGACGCGGCGCACGCTCCGGTCTCCCTGGCGGCGATCCGGCGGGGCAAGCACGTGCTCTGCGAGAAGCCGCTGGCGACGACCTATCCGGAGGCCAGGAAGATGGCGGCCGCGGCCAAGGGGAAGGGCGTCATCAACATGGTCAACCTCTCCTACCGGAACTCCGCCGCCATCCACAAGGCGCGGGCGCTGGTCGAGAGCGGGGCGATCGGGCGGGTGATGCATGTGGAGGCCAGCTATCTCCAGAGCTGGCTCACCTCGACCTGCTGGGGAGACTGGAGGAAGCAACCCGGATTCCTCTGGCGCCTGTCGAAGGCCTATGGCAGCCAGGGGGTGCTGGGCGACCTGGGCGTCCACATCTTGGACTTCGCTTCATATGCCGCCGGCGACATCGCCCGCGTCGACTGCCGTCTCAAGACATTCGACAAGGCGAAGGGGAACAGGGTGAAGGGATACACGCTGGACGCCTGCGACTCGGCCGTGATCGGGGTGGAGCTGGGGAACGGCGCGATCGGCACGATCCACACATCGCGGTGGGCGACGGGGCACGCCAATTCGCTGCTGCTCCGCGTGTTCGGGGATGAGGGGGCGATCGTCGTCGATCTCGATCGGGCCTACAACGAATTGCGGATATGTCGCGGGCGGGACATACACACGCTCAGGTGGAGGACGGTGCGCTGCCCGAAGACGCCCGACCTCCATCGCCGGTTCATCAAGAGCATCAGGACGGGCGAGAACGACCAGCCCGATTTCGCCAGGGGCGCCGCTGTCCAGAAGGTCATCGACGCCTGCTTGGCATCGGATCGGGAAAGGCGCGCGATCCGCGTGTAGCACCGGGCGCCTTCACCGGGCCCAAGAGCGGACGGCAGGCCGAGATGTCGGCGGGAGCCGGGGGAGGTTGGGGCGGCTTGCGGTTCAGTGAACCAGAGGTGCGCGTGGTAGCCCCGGGGGCATCCTGAGGCTCTTGACTTCTCAGTTTTCGCCCAGAGCGATCAGGTTGCTGGGATGGTGTCACGGCTCCAGCAGGTTCTCGGATGGGGAGCGGCGCGCCGCAATCAGCACCTACGGATTCTCTTGCATTACGGTTACGCCCGTAATGCAAGAGAATCTGCAGTGTGAGCCTCACGCCGTGCGCTGTGGAGTTTCTTGCATTATGGCCGCTCATAACCATAATGCAAGAAACTCTATAGTGTCAACCGGCACTGAGAACTGACCCTCCCTGGGTTAGTGAAATCACGTCACCTCACCCTTCAAGACGCTCACGTCGATCTTCTAGCTCTCATCTCTACTGGGTCAAGCGCCGACCCCGGGGTCGCCTCTGTCCGGGGCAAGCCCAGCACACGCCCAGGACGGTGCTACGGGCGGTCGACACACGCACCAGGTCCCATATCCTAACATGCAACCTGGACTCGTTTTGGGGGCAAAGCCACCCTCCACGAGAAGGGACGGCACCCGAAGCTGCCGCCCACTGGTCCTATATGGTAGAATGATCCTCGCCCGCGCACAAGCTCAGGAGCCACTCAGGCGTGTCCCATTTCCATTTAACACCCGCACGATGTTCTTTATATCAATTTGAGGGTCACCGCACGGGCAAGCCGACGGAGCAAGGGGTCGGGCGTATACACTTCTGCCGTCTGCAACACTTCGGGCGCTACCTACGGCGCTTCGATTCCTTCGTGGAGCACGGCGTATTCTTCCTTAGTCTGGCCCGCGTCCGCGAAACTCACGAGTCGAAATCTCTTCTCGACGCCGTTCTGCTTGACGGTGCACGTGTAAAGAGTGTCGCCCCACCAGCCCGATTCGGGGATACCCCCGCTTGCTTCAATGGCGATGTCGGTGGCAAGGATTTGTGGCCCACGTGCGAAGGCGACTGAATCGGTGGTCTCGTCACCGTCGGGAACAACGCGGATATCGAGGGGGATCTTGACGCGTACAGTATCCCCCGGTGACCACGTGCGTTCAATCTCGAGCAGGCGATCAGGCGAAGGTCTGTACGTCCTCCCGTCCACAGTCGCCTCGAATCCTTCCGCCCACGGGGGAACGCGCAGCACGATCGGGAACCCCGCTGCCTGTTCCAACTCAAACTCAATCTTGAGGTCTTCCGTTTCGGGATAGTCGCCAAGCACATGCAGCGTGACGTTCCTGCGGTTGTCGCCGGTACCGTAATGCAGCGCGTGCTTGCCCGGGATGTACTGCAATAGGGCCGGTTTGCCCTTCAGCGTGCCGGAGGTGAACGTCGGGATCAAGGCGATGCCGCGCGGAATACTGCTCGAGCAGCAGGAGATGGCGGGAGTCATCTTACGGTCGCGGTCGCCGTACCCCTTATGGCCGAGCAGCGGCACAAAATAGGTCACTTCTCCGGTAAGGGGCGATTGCGCAGCCAGGAGCGCGTTGTAAGTGGTGCGCTCGAGTTCATCGGCATACTGGACCTCGCCCGTCAGTTCCAGGAGGTGGGCTGTGAGCTGAAGCCACGTGACGGTCACACAGCCTTCTCCGGCCGCTTCGCCAGGAGGCAGTCTGTGATCGGGCGTAAACTTCTCGTGATAGCTTGCCGTCCCGGTTACGTAGAGCCGCTTAGTCGCGATGTCTGTCCAGGCGTTCTTGCAGGCGGTCAGGTAACGCTCGTCGGGATCGACGCGGTACAACTCAAGGAGACCCACGAGGTTCGACAGCATCTCGTAGGCCTTGCTGTTCGCCGTCTCGCATACGTTTCCATGCTCTAGAAGACTTGTCAGGAGTCGGCAGCCATCCTCATTCATCGAGGTCTCGGGATCATCCTTGTCTTCCCATGCATTGACGATGAAGTGACAGAACTCGAGGTAGCGCGGGTCGCCCGTGAGCCGGTACAGCACGGCCATCGGCTCGAGCACGCTGGTGGCGGCCATGCCCATGTGGGCACTGGCAAGTCTCATGCTCCTCTTCTTCACGACGAAGTTCTCGTACATCAGGTCCGCGGCGCGCTTACTCGCCTCGAGGGCCCGTTTATCACCAGTGGCCTGGTAGTACGTGAGCAATCCTATGAGGTTGTACTTGTGCGTCCAGACATCCCAAACCGGGCCGTCCCACCCAAGCCCGTCTCCCTGAGCGAACTGATCGCTCTCCCCATAGGTACCAAGATACCCGTTGGGAAGCTGGGTATCGATAAGCTTCTGAACCGCGTAGTCCATGCGCGCTCTGAGTCGTTCATCGCCTGTGAACCGCCACGCATACGTGGCCGCATGCAGGTATTTTCCCACGTGCTCGCCAGCCCACCATTGCTTGCCCGGCCGGTTGACAAATGGATCGAGAATCATATCCAGATCAAGTTGAAGCAGGCGTTTCTCGACATTGATCTCCATACGGTCAGCTATCCAGCCTTCGTATGTCGTATCTCGAAGATCGGCTGGCTCAAAAGCAATCTCCACCTTGGTTTCGACGGCGGGCTTGACCACGAACGTGGGGAATGCCTGGCAGCCCGACGTCAACGCCACTTGCAGGAACAGCATAGATAACATGGCAGCGCTCCTCAGGCCACGAACCGAAGTCGGCAATGTTCACTCAACCAGGCTATGCAAGTTAGTCCACGGTGGTCTCTCACGTCACAGTCTCCTTTTGCGTCCCTCGAACGCGCCCTCGCGGGTCCTAAACCGGAATTGCCCATATCAACCGGCTTTTCCTTCCTTGGGCTGATGATTTCTGTGTTTTCGCCTGGTCCCTGCCGCCAGCGGGGTAGCGAGGTTGGGAATTTGCCCCAATTAGCACCGGATGATGGCCCAACAAGCCTGTCCCCCCGAAAAACACTATCCGCGCACCATTCTGGCATACCATTGACGTTCCGTCACCCGCTTAGTCAGGTCTGAGCCGCGGGCGCGCCATCCCTCGAGGCGCTCGGGCAGCGATGGGTCAATGCCATAGACAATCGCGACGTCGGACTTGATGTCGGTCTGCGGGCCGTACCCCTCACCGATCTGGAAGCACGTCCGCTCGTCGCGGGATGAGAACATGGGAATCTCCGCCTCTGCGATCCCCGTGCCCATCAAGGCAAGTGCGATAGCGATCAAGGTCCTAACGGTCAACGCCTGACTCCATGGCCCGGCCCCCCCGGCCACCAAGCTTCCCATCCGGCGTTCCCTACGTCGGGCAAGGTTGACTCCCCTTCTTCGCAATGCAGCCTCTGAACAGAATCGGGTCGATGCAGCGGGCATCCTTCGAAGGTGGTCCAACTTCCCGCTACCTAACCGAAGAGGGCGATGAGGGGGCCGGGATAGCTCAGCTGGCAGAGCGCCGGACTCAGAGTCCGGATGTCCCCAGTTCGATTCTGAGTCCCGGCACCAGGCGTCACCTCGTAGACCAGCACGCTCTACCGCGTCTGCGCACGTTTCCTCACCGGATGCCTCGGCGAGCCGTCCGTGCCCACTGTCCCGCTCACGTCTGTCGTAGCGCCGACGCCTATGAGAGTCAGAGAAGGTCCGGGCCATTCAGGCGTTGTCCCAAGCCTACTTGACAGGCACATCATCACCCCGAAACGGGGAACTCAGCTCCGGCGGAAGCTGACCGAGCATTTCGAGCGACGGCGAAGGCGCAGGGCCGACGCCTGAGTCTTCGGCGCCCGCCGGGGTGCGATCACTACCTTCCGGAGTAGTTCCTTCTTGTTGGCGAGCAGCGGCGCGCCGCAATCGGCGCCTAGAAATCCGGCCGAGAACCCCCTGATATGAGGGGGGCAATAGTTGGTGGTAGCGGCTGGCGCGGGTT
>Ga0307377_10003940_pt1 | contig 16441 bp, 5 predicted proteins | sample TR3MG_FD_202535 | JGI IMG/M metagenome (GOLD analysis project Ga0307377, IMG submission 202535) | Soil microbial communities from Risofladan, Vaasa, Finland - TR-3 | ecosystem: Environmental > Terrestrial > Soil > Coastal area > Acid sulfate soil | place: Finland: Risofladan, Vaasa | collected... | reverse complement strand
AGCATTAGTTGGATTGAAGACGGTAACATTTCTATTACCAGAGTACTCAGCAACACCTGTGTTGAAGTGACCATTGTTTAGAATTCTCTCAGAATCCCAAGTATAGATGTCTGTCGTACCAAATCTGTAGAAAACAATGATCTTGTTCTCACCAAGTGCGTACGCTGTATCTAAGCTTTCAACAGTAAGGGCTACTGCTGTCGCACCGTCTCTATCAATCTCGGCTACAGCCACGCTATTAGCTGGAAGTGAAGCCGTAAGAGTAAGAACTTGGTCAGGAGAACTTGGCTTCTCTATAGTAAGAGTACCAGAAGCTGTGATATCCTGAAGAAGTGGATTGCCACCATTAGTCTCATGGGTGATATTGACTTCACCAATAAGTCTCAGGCCACGATCTTGAACGCGGTCAGCCATCATAGCAGTTAGCTTAGCAGCTCGATCTGTTAGGTTATCTGATTCGAGAGAATTAAAGTTAGCATGACCATTAAGGGCATTATAACCATTTGGAGTATTGTAGATAGGAGAGGTTTGAGCTAGAGAATCCATACCAATGAAGTCAAGTATGTTACTTGTTTCTGGATCACCTATGTTAATCTGCTCACCCTGTACAACCTTAGCGAATCCGAAGGAAACACGAACATTAACACGTGGAAGTTCCACGGTGCCAGTACTGTTTGCTGGAACTACAAGAGCTGAAGCAACTGGAATTTGGATAGTTGTATCAGATCGGACGTTGCAGAGGTATCCGCCATCGTATCCACTAAGTGTATCAGCAAGAACGATTCGTTGATCAGTCTCGAATCCATGTTCAGCTGATTCTAAACCGAAACCATCAGAGGTTGCAGTAGCATCGGTTGTAACAATGGCGTAGTGAGCAGCAACTGCTGCTTCATCTGCTGAAATAGTTGCAGTATTAATATAGAAGACATCTGTATCCTCTACTTCAACTTGGTGTGTTCCGGCCCATGCACCAGCTGTAATAGTAATGCGGTCACGATCTACGAGGCCGTGACCTACATCAGTACATGTTAGTCTTTCACCATCAGCATCTGTAAGAGCCAGAGTCAGATCAGTCCTAACAACCGATCCTTGAGCTACAATAGTATCGAAGCGATGTGCGAACCAATAAAAGTCACCACCAATAGCTGTAATAGCAGCTGCATCTCTAGTAGAGATTACTGCATCTGTCTGAAGGAATTCGCCCTTCGTGTAGACAGCTAAGAATGCACCTGTAGCTCCAGCATATCCTGCACTCAACTTAATTGATCGAGCAAGAGGTCCAGTTGTTGTTGCACCAGCAAGAGCTGGTAGAGTGTAGAGTTCTTCTACTCTTAAGTAGAGTACATCATCATCAATCTTTTGCTTGATCCAGTCACCTTGAGACAGATTATCAAAGGCTCCAATTGGACCATTAACGGCTGTTGACCCGTTAACCCAGTCAACCTTAGTGGTTGTACCGTTCATCTCAGCATCGCGAATGAGCTGGAAGTAAGCTACAGTATCATTCGTAGTAACGTCTAGAGTACCAGCTCTAAAGATGATCTGACGAGGATCTATAAGCGTATTGTATTTGATATCTTCTGACCAAGTAACTCGACCAGCGACTGTATTATCGTGCTCCCAATCACCTTTACAGTGAAGAGTACTGCCAAGAGTATCTTTGAATACATTGCCCAAACTTGGTCCAGGGCCACCGAGACCTTCGTACCAGAATGTAGCACCAGAAAGTTCTTGAATTCGTGTCATTACAACATCCATCCACTCTTTCAGGCTATTTATATTCTTATCACCACCCTGGAATGGGTTAGGTTGAGCTGCATTAGTCATAATTCCAGGTGGTTCTAATCGGGCATATGCTGGAGCAGGTTCTTCAGGAAAATTAAAAGTATTGAATGGATCTGAGTTCAGGCCTCCAGTTCCTAAACGGAACATCAGGTTACGAGTATCCTCAATAGACGTAATTACAGCAGGACCTACAGTGACTTTAGCAATCGGAACAGTATTATCAGGGAATGAGGATACAGAGGTTCCAATCTGTACAGTTAGTACAGATTCAGTATTGATATCTTGGCTAAATTCGCCACCTTCTCCACCGTTCTGATCTGGATCCCAGAATGCCCTTGAATCTTGTGCGGTATCACCTGTGGTGAATGTAGCATAGATAAAGTTTACAGCATTCTTACGGAGTTCTGGGATTAAAGGGAGTGCATTAACATTGCCTTCTTCTAATCCAACAAAAAAGGATCCAGAAGAAGAGCTGGGAAAATATACCGAAGAATCTGCAATACGGATTGAGAGACTCTCAGTTGCTATAGAGTCCTGAGGCTGAATTACATCAAAACCCTTTAAAATATAAGGGGTTGTGCCGCCTACGAACGTTTGAATGAGAAATTTGAAGTCAGCGGCTGTGAAAGAATCTACCGACAGCATGTCCGGTAAATCTAATCTTTCTGCACTGCTTAATTGTAATCTACCTAAAACAGCCAAAATCTGTCTCCATTATCTAATGTCACTTAAATTATACCGCGTAACGCTACAAGAGCGCAGCACATCTAGCCCGCTCTGCATCATTTATAGGCTCTAATGTATCACTGCAGCTTCTATAAATATCTGATGCGGCATATACTTGTTCTGGATATCTAACTAAAAAGTTAATGAAGATACCTACTGACTTCACTTGAAGCATAAGTGTCTGCAAAATCTCCCTAGCAATACTGGGATCTGTGAGGTATGGAGCATATTCAGTACCCAAACCACTCATTACGTGGGCTCCACGTCTACGTATAGCTGTAATAGCAGACCCACTATCGTGATTATTTCTAAATACATAGGATGGATCCATCTGCATTGTTCCTTCTGTAGGCTTAAATAGATATCTGACTGGACCTTCTTCATTCTCAGTGCCAAAGTCAAATATAACAAAGCCTTCTTCGTCAGGAATATTATTTGGAGTGGCAATTGGCAATGTTTTCACTGTGTTGCCTGCTTTAATCTCTTGATTTATAGTAGAAGTCAAAGATGACAGTACAAAAGCCGCAGTTTGATCCCAAATATAAGGGCCAATTACACCTGTACTTAGTTGAGATGTTGTTAAATAGGCTAAAGACCCATTATTGGCCATTCCTATCTTCTCTAATCTAGCCGTTCCACCTACAGATTCACCTTCATCCCCAGCGGAGATATAAGTGAAAGTTGTAGTTGTGGGGACTGAAGTTATTATGAAGTTACCGTTTACAGGGATAGTTAGGTCGATTGCTGGATCACCATCAATAGCCGCAATCGAGTCAGTGATAGCTACGCCTTCGCCTACTGTAAACTCATGATCTGTAGCCGTAGTTACAGTTACAGTATCGGCTGTATCTCTATTTGCAGTTAATATAGTAGGCTCGAACAACCCAGCACCAATAGGCAGATTGGGGGTAATTCCAGACAATATATTTCCTACACGAGATGTATATGAATATTTCTGAGACTTATCAAATCTAGTTCTCTGTCGTGTCGTATCTGAAGTGTCCTCTGATACTGTAACATAATGTGTTTGAATCTCATTTACAGTTTGTAAGACAAATTGTCCGCCTGCTGTAGGCCAATCATCGCCTTCTAATAATTCAGCCGACGTATCACTGATTCTATCGATAAAGGGGGAAACAATCCCGTTAATATGGGCAGAACCAAATAGAGCTCTTTTTACAACAGGCGGTGAAGCAGGCATTTCTACAATAATCTCACCAGGGGTTACTTCCCAAACAACAGCTCGTGTATCTCTCTTAAATACAACAATTTTCTCTGGAGACATGAAGGATACAGAAGTACCTGGATTCGCGCCATGGTCAAATACCATAGGGGTTGCGAACAGGTTTATAAACTGAAATGTAGCTGCACCGACATCTACATTTGTTATGATAAAGGAGCCTTCATTACCTGGAATATCGATCACTGCAGTATCTCCTGCTGCAATAAGACTTAAATTAGGTGTATCACCTCCAATATGGGTGAAAGTTACTGTATCACCCACTTTTGCAATGTTCCAAATAGTCGTTGCGCCTGAACCAGCATCAGTATTGAAACCTTGATATTGCATAGCAATATTAGCTCTACCGCCAGTGATTTCCACAGAGCCCTTAGATCCTATAGTATTAGTAAAGATGCGAATATACTGCACTTGATTGATCCTATCGTCAAACGATATAGCAAAGCTATTAGTAGCTGTACGATTGATAGCACTAATCACTTCATCTATTGTAGCGTTCTCAATATCTACAAAATCTGCTGCAGTAAATGTAATAAATTCTTCATATACTCCATCTACTGTATAAGATAGAGTCCAACCATCTTTTAAGACAAAAGGCTGCCCAATGGTAGATTGGACGAAGGCAGTAGTTGCATCCTTAAAGAAAAAAATGTCAAGGAGCAAGTCAAGGACTAGTTTTACTTGTTTTGGTTGATAAGCTAGAACAGGAATATAATCCCTAAAGGCATCGTCATCCATACCTACAAATCTAGGCCTAGACACATTGAAGTTGGCGCCTAGTCTATCTATATATGGCCGAGCAGCACTGTTGACAAAGAATTGCTTGCGTACTTCACGTAGAAGTTGAACAAGCTCTTCATCACCATTTCCCATGGCCTCAATAACAGCCTTCCAATTAGGATTAACCCTCGTGTTATAGAATCGAGGGATATTCTTATGGATTTGGTCTACTTTTGTATTGTTATCAGTCATATTGCCCTTAAGCTACACTAATATCTGTTGGTTCAATAAATGCTTTTTCATTATCAGCGATTGAGATCCTTTCAGTACCAGGATCTGGAACATTGAAGGTTGCAGCTGCAACACCAGTGATATTCATGACTGCTACTATTATCTCTGACATGATAACGTCTGTACCTACACCTCTATCATTGACATAGTTGATAATGGCTGACCTGATATCACTACTAATTTCAGAAAGGTTAACACCCTCATTAGTAGTAGCTTCGATAGAAACAGTGATTCTCTTAATCAGTGGTGGTAGTATTTCTATAGCACCACCTACAGCTCTACGGCCAGGGTAAGTAGTAGGATCTGGTTCGTAACCGTCAACAACACGTTGAACTGTTCGTAATAACCCTGTGTAGTAAGTATACCCGTCAACACCAGTTGTTACATCTTCTGGGTAATTCATCTTACCTATCGGACTGATTGTTGTTCCATTTACTTGCGACATCTTGTAAATACGTGTTGCAGGGGTTAGGAAGTAAGTCCTTCTGTCTGCATTTAGGCTGTCTATAGCTAGATGCTCGAGTTTTCTAATAGTACGATACTTATCATTCTCGCTTTCTATCACGAAGAAGCCATTAGTCGTTACACCTAGGTTTCTATCTGCCTCAGTAAAGCCACTAGCGTTATTTACCCTAACGAAAGGAACATAAGTTGCAGCATCTGTACCTATCTGGGATACAGTAAACGTGCCAGCATTAACAGTACTGAACCAAGCAGTGTCTGCAATATTATCAACAAAGATACTATCATCTATAGCAGCACTATCTCCTTCGAGAATTGTTATGTCATCAAAGTCATTCAATATAACGCCTGTGCCGACATTACTGTTTTCATCAAAACTCACACCAGTTGAGATAGAAGCAATTCCACCGTAGTCATTACCAAGAATTATTACTTCAGCTAAATCAGCAGTGGTTGGTATGCCGCCCGCTGTTTGAAATCCAGATACCTGAACAAATAGCTCTTCACTGTCTTCCGGTTTCTTAACCCAATCACCAACAGTTAAATTCTTGAATGTACCAGCAATACCTATTATCAAGTTGCTGTTACCAGTCCACGTCGCTCCTATTCCTAGATTGTTAAAAGGCACAATTGTGTTTAGAGCTTCTGTAGCTGCAGAGTTTTCAAAGATAATACTATCATTGGTTATGCCTAAGATTCTGAAGACCCCAGCATTGTTACTCGTAAAGGTATCACCCTTGATGACTAACTTATCATCAACGGCTGCCCCGCAGTCGATAAACCCTGGAGCATCGCCATCCACATGAGATAGTTTCATCAGATCGTTAAATCCTAATGATTCCAACTTAAATCTAGTTTCAGTACGAGCTGCGCTGATTAGATTGCCGAGAGCAAAGACAGTAGAAGCTGTAGCAGAGGTGTAAGTAAACTGATATGGATTGAGCACATCAATAACTGTTACAGGTGAATCTATAGCCTCTGCATTAGTATCATTTAATGTAACAATATCACCTTCAGTTAGGCGGTTAGGGGTAACTGTTGTTACTGTTGCATTGCCAACTCCAGCTGCCGCTATAGTGATGTTATCTATAACTACCTTAGAAGAAGCCTTTAGATTCCACTTTAAGAATGGAACTGGGTGAATATTTATTGTCCCACTGCCGATAGCAACATCGGTCATTGCAGCACCTTCAGGATTTACTATGTCGATATAGTTACTAAGAGCATCTACTCCAATAATAGGTAGACCAGCTATTTCACCATCACCAGCTGCTCTTGCTATGTTACCAGAGTTCCAATCAGTAACTGTAGAGCCGAAAGCAAAGCCGCCGAATGGCATAAGCATGTCGCCTATAACAACATCCGAGAATCCTGCACCAAGGCTTTGTGCAGCAGCAAAAGAGCCTAAGAAAGCTAGTGATTCTGGAGAACCGCCACCAGTAAGTTCCGCTGTCAATTTATTTATTATTGTATCTTCTGAATCAGCTGCTGTAATATCAACTTCAATTTTATTTGTAGCAGCTATATATGTTGCTCCAGTAGGAGCAGCAGTTAAGTTATCAACATCAAACCATACAGCAAAAGTAGTGCCGTCGGCACTTTCAAAAGTAAAGTAATCACCATCAGCAGCCGTTGGAGATCCACTCACTGTCAATGTGAACGACTGGAATGTTCCTAATGCGCCAGTACCATCACCTGCTATCACATTTACTATCTCTAATGCAGCAGCATCCACACCACCAGCCGCTATCTCATCATCTGGTACAGCATGAACAGCAGCATTACTTAGATCTGTTATGTTCAGGTTTGAGCCGCCATCATTATGCGTCCAACGCCATACTGTTCCGGCAGGGCGACCATAAGTAGCTGAAGTATCAGCTATAGTGAATCTAACAAACTCACCTAAGTTTGTATTCTTAGCATTCCAAGTGTAATCGGTATCATCACCAATCCCTTTTATAACGCTAATTTTATCTATATTTGTTAAGCGAGACAATCTCTTAACAGTGTTACTGTTTTCTACAACAACATAATCTCCAGTAGTCATAGTTACAGGGAATGCAGCCACATTTGTCTCTACGTAGGTATCAGTACCTACAGTTGCTAACTCTGCTTCTCCGATGATAGAGAACGATATACCGTTAGCATTACCGCCAACGATCTCTACAGCTCCTTGAGAGCCTAGTAGAGTTGATTTAACTTGGATACGCTTAATTGCCTTAGCGATACTCACATCGCTTACAATTGGGAGCTGAGAAAGAGCTTTATGTGTAAATTGATGATATAAGTTGTTTAGCGTAGTAGGAACCAGCTTGAAGAACTCACCTAGATCTGCAGATTCACTATTAGGGGTAGAGTCCATTGAATATACAGTCGGAGCAACTCCCTGTAGAGTTACTGTTGATTTTAATGTAAATTGTGGATTTGTATTTGCAAAATCCTTGATAAAATATTGCCCATCATAAAAAGACACATAGTTATTAATAGCATTTAATGGATCGGGGTCATGGCCAAAACCTAATGAAACACTGAAGTCACTTATACCGGCAGGTACGTATACTTCTTCTCTAGTTGCATATTCTATGTCTAAGCTATCATCACCTATAGCAACAGCATTCAATAGATCGCTAGTTGTTACTGTAGCAACGATGTCAGCTACAGATTTATTAAGTAGTGGGTATACATTCACAGATGTTGCAACATCGACTATTTCAGTAGTGTCATCTACACCGGCAGTAGTCTCAACCACTGTAAAGCCAGATGTACCTGCGCTTTGTCCTGTTCTATCTCCAGTAGAAATATCAGTAACTGTAATGACAGAGCCAAGTACTGTAGCTGAAGCATAAGCAAGATCACCAGCTAAGAATACAGCTGTTTTAGTGGCTACAGCAGCAGCATTATCACCTGCAACGACTGTTGTAACCTCGATATTCCTAGAAGCACCATGAAGTGGTTGAGAAGTTCCGCCGCCAACGTCATACCATACAGCGACAGTTCCAGACGCATCCGGAATGATAAAGTAGAAGCCGTCGATAGATATATCAGCTGCACCAACTACTCCACCAAAAGCAAAACCAGTAGGTATACCACCATCAACTCCAACAGCGAATAAGCCGTTGTTGCTGTTAGTGATCGTCATTGCTGCGGCGATATTAGAAGCACTGAATTGGGAATCGATGGTAAGAAGTCCCACTGTCTTAGCTGCAACCACAGAATCTAGGTCATTAGTTAATAGAGCAACCTCAATAACTCTATCAACACCTAGTGCACCAGCACCTGGGTTCGGAGTACCACTGTTGTAGTAAACAGCTACAGTACCGCCAGCATCTTCTAGTACGAAGAAGGTAGCATCTAAAGCATCTAGAGCATTATCAATACCAGTGCCGTCAACTGTAGTCACTGTTGCTGAACCTAAGATATCATCTATGGTAGTGATATCTGTTATCTCAGCTATGCCAGGAACCGTTGCTATGCCATCAGGGTTGTATACTTCGACATACCTTGAAGCAGCATTAACTGTGTTCACACGGAATTGACCGTTATTTGCAGCGGAGATTCCGGAATCATCCAGCATGCTGATAACATCGCCAACTAATGTAGTATTGAAGTCTATACCAGGAGAGAATGTGTATCTCCAGTTATCACTACCTAGATCAACTGTAGTAAAGGTAGTAGCTGCGGTGATATTAGTTACTCTGCCTCCACCCGAACCAAAGAAGTATGTAGATAAAGAGTATCCAGGAGTATTTTCATGGGTAATAGTTGCTGTCTGAGTTGGACCTGTTGGGTATTCTATACTAAATCGAAAATTCTCACCATGTGGACCATACTCATCGGCTCTCACCATGAAAGCACCACCACCGGAAGCAGCTCCACCAGATTGGTACCAGTTTCTAGCTCTCATCCAGATACTATAGTTCTCAAATTCAGTACCTGTAATATTCTTACCCCATACCTGTAAGGTTCCAAAGGTAATGCCAGCTTCATTGTCAGCATCATCAGCTGAGAAGGAGAAAGACGTCGGAGCGAAATCCGTATTAATCCTACCTAGTCGAGACATAGGAACATCAATTGTCTTATTGACTGAATCTTGATCTAGAATGAAGATGATACTGTCTTCTGAGTTAACATCTAAAGGCCTGAATAATGTAGCTTCATCACCTACGACGTGATCTAATAGGGTTCTTGGTAATTCATGTTGAGTACCGACTCTATCGCCAGCAATCTTATCTCTAATAGAGCGATATTGCCCCTTGTTATTGCCACTTGTAAAGACAACTACATCGTCAAATTCTACATCAGCTGCAGTAAGTACACCAGTTGATTGTATGTTTTCGCTATAGACATCAACACCATCTTCACCTGGAATAGCAGTATCAGTGAGTGCTCCAGAGATACCCCCATATGTTACTCTATCTAGCCATACAGTTCTACCGACAACGCCATCCGCATCGGTATTAGTTGGAGTAGTACGTTTAAAGAAAGATACTGATGCATCTGAGTTTGAAACCCTATTAGCTATGTGAGATGGGTTGCCAAACTGCGCATCTAAGCCACTTGTAAAGATTGTAGAAGCATTACCTGCAGCTATTGGTGTAGCTATACTGCCACCATCTTCTGTGGTACTAGTTAGCTTAACAGCATTAGTCTTAAAGACTGTAGCTAAACTGTTAACTATATTATCGTTGAATGAAGCAACAAGCTCTAGTATAGGTGAAGAAGCAGGAGTCGTAGTGAACGTCCCTTTCCATAATTGAGGATACTCAGTTGCCTTGAAAGCTTCAATATCTTCTGGTGAAAATACATCATGTGCAAAACCAGTATCTACTGTGCTAGCATTATATACTTCTAAATAGCTGTCTACCCCAGCACCAAGGTGTTCTCCCTTAGCGATGACCTTATATAGTCCAGTATTGTCAGGGTGAACCCACTCTACAGCAAGGCCTGTTCCTGCTCTACTTGTTATGTAGAGATAATCACCGGGCTGTACGGTAGGAAATGTGGAAACAGAGCTTGACATCACTCTCATGACACTGCTTCCCTCGTCGGTGATGGTGATTGTATTACCAATGACTAGCGTTACATCACTTCTAGTGGTAACCGCTGAAGCATCATCTACTATTACCATCTCAGCTGGCCTACTATTACCATCAGTAGCGACGCTGTATGATCCTGATAGCGTAGTAACAGATGTTGTGCTACCTTTTGCATCATCGATTCCAGCAGTGATATTATCACCCTTTGCAATCTCAGTTAAAATCCTTAGGTTACCACTCTGTCTATTTAGCTGGAAGTCTGAATTTTGACCTGTAGTGTTTACAATCTGATTAGCGAACATATTATCAAAGTATGTTCCACCGAGTATATCAATCGAAGAGGTTGATCCCTCTTTGTTCGATACTATCTGTAAGCTACCACTTGAAGTTGCTGTTGTAGTAACACCAGCAAATTTAGCATTAAAGGCCGCTACCCAGTCGTCGACAGTAAGGGTTGGACCAATAGAGACATCGAAATCAGAATTTGTAAAAGCAGCATTTTGAGTAGGCGTCCCATCAACAGAGAGGATTAAATTACCAGCAGTTAAAATGTTCCAAGTTGTGAAGGGGTTTGAAATCACTGTAGCAGCAGTTTCTCGCTCCCTCAAAAGAGTGTTGTTCTGGTATAGCTTAATTTGAGAAAATTCAGTAGTTGGGAACTTCAGTACTGTGTTTGCAAACAATGTAGCATCATCAGAATCTCTGAGTTCAGCTACCTGAATAAGTTCTGCATCATGAGCCACAGGGAATAATAGGATTCTAGTTGAGTCTGTAGTAAAAGTGGCCTTAAATAGAGTAGACTGATCATTTATAGCAATGATGATCTCAGATACTGTAGCAGCTGATATATTGAGGAATTGTGCTGTGTTGAAGATAACAGTTTCTTCTATACTATCAACTAGTACACGAAATTGCATATTAGTTGTGATTTCAAATGGACCATCGATAGCATTAATAGATTGTGGGCGAGTTAGAGGGAAGTTAGCGAGCTGTAAGAACTCTTCAACTCCACTAGCACTCTTGAGAAGTGTATCTACAGATTGCCCAGTGAAACTAGGTTCGAATCCGCTACCATCGTCAATGTAGAGTATAGAAGGATCACCTACGACAGGTGGTTCAGTGATAACAGCAGAAGCAACTTGGCTACTATCAACAGGATCAGATATACCTAGAATACCAGCCAAAATAGCTCGTTCTGTTCCTCTAGCTAAAGTACTAGAGTAAGACTTGATTCTCTCTCTGAAGTCATCGTCACTTTCGATATCACGTGCATCAGTTAGAGCAGTGGTGTTCGTTACGGTTGCACCAACGAAAGGGATACTACTGAAAGTTGTTATGGTGTTGATTCCAGCATTACCTTGTGAGCCTGCATTATCAGCCACAATAGCTACACCAGTCACGTTGTCCTCACCAGAAGGCAATACAGCGTCTCTAAGGGTTGAGAATGCAACCTCTGGGTTCTGATTATTAGCCGGAATGCTAACGGATGTACCAGCAGGAACGAGCCTGTCTGCTGTACCCTGTGCATCTACGATGATGTCTGAGATCAAGTGATCCTTCTGCAAAGCAGAGGCCAATGTGATTGTAAAAAACGATGTATTATCTACAATAGCAGTATATGAGATTGGGCCTTCGAAATTAGCTGTACCTCTACCTATATATAGAACACCAGTCGGATCCCAACCTAAAGCATTGTTTACGAAAATTGTAGTTTGACCTGCTATAGGGGGTAATTTAACTTGATATAAACCAGTACTTCTTTTGGTGATATTGCTATCACTAATAGTTATGTTTCCAGTTGATTTAGCAGCAACGATTCGAGTTAGATCGAAATCAGCACCTCTAGCATCGAGGTCATTGTTGCCAATAGCATCAATGCTCAATAATTCTAGTAAGCTAAGGATAGCAGCATTGTTCTCAAAGTCATTTTGAGCAGCAGCTTCTAGCAGTGTTAATAGAGCTGAACCTTCGTTCACATCATTTAGAGCAGTATCGGCCACGACCTTTCGGATCATAGCTCCTAGAAACTCATTATAGGTTTTTATGGTTATTGTAATGATATCACCTCGTTATAGGTAAATGTTGATTTAATCTTTCGCAACGGAGTGCCTTTCCTAATAGAGCGTAAGATAGATGTTTCTGACATGCCTGTGTCTTTTGCAGCTTCATGTCGATCAGCATATTCTTTACCTGTTTCTAATTTGATAAATTCCACTATTTGTCATTTAGGGGGCCTTAACCTGTATTAACTGAAAAACTGATTGGTACAACTGATCCAGAACCAGCCATTCGGACTTCTAATCTCACCAGCATGGCTGAACCTGACTTAGATACCCTAAGAGTTTCTACCCGTTCAAATCTAGGATCTACCTCTATCATACCATTTATTGAAGTAGTTATCTCTTCTATGGCCTCAGCAGTATCAGTGAATTTGCGTCCCTGCAGTGAAACAAGCCCGAAAGTGCTATGTCTTGCACCCGACTGCCCTTGTTCACTTACCATCTTGATCTTTATTGCCTGTACCGCATTAGGTATGCCAAAGCTTAGCTGTAAATCACTAGTAGGCGTGAAGACTAAATCAAAAGCACCACTTAAAGCCAAATCAACTCCTGCCCGTTTCTCATCTTCACTTTTATCGCTAAGGAAGAATGGTTCTTCTCCTGGCTGTAGACTAGCTTCTTCAGAAGTGGGTATTTGAACTAAAAATAAACTACTAATGGTGTTTGGTAAATATACTCTAATGACTGCTTGCTCTAGAAGCTTGTACCTTCCTAGATCGCCGTCTCCGCCTAATTCTAGGACTATCTCGCCGCTTACAGGCACTTCTTTGATATTGATAATACTCCGTTGATCTGGAATCTTCTCTATATTAGATGTAAGGAATATCTGTTGGCCTATATAGAACTTTTCAAGATTAGGTTCTCCAGCTGTATCTTCTTTTGATACATTGATTTGGTTGCCATTACCGTTAGATAGTAGAAAAACTTTCTTACCTATTTCATCTATAAACGGTGGACGAAGACCATTAGCTATAACGATCTCCATCCATCTATCTGGATCGTTAAGATATCTCTGAGCAAGATCCTTCATATCATCACCAAAGTTCATCTTAACTAGAAAAGCTGATTTACCTGTCTGGATGCTTATATCATCATTATTGGCATTTGCTCTAGCCAAAGCGAATGGGTCAACAGAGACTGTTGTAAGCACGTCTCTAGCATTAGCTAGGATAAAGTCTATGGTCTTTATTCCTTCTTGTAGAGCCTGCATATTCTGTACATCTGAGGGAGTGATACTTTTTAATGGAGCTACAGCACTTCTATTGAAAGAAGCATTATAATCTACATCAGTTCCGCCAACTATATCTGCTAAACTATCTCTTGCACTAGCTATCTCACTACGTAGAGCTCTAAAATCCGTCTTGATGAACCTACTAATCCTCGTGACTTCAGCCTCTGTGATAGCCCTCTCCTCCTTGGTTAAAGGTATTGAGTTTATCAGGATATTAGAGAATACATTTTGATATTTATCTAAAGTAGAAGATCTTGAGAAAGGATTGACAGTCTGGTTCTGACTAGATCTCTGTACTTCTATTAAACTAGATAGGGTTTCTATTTCTGTAATTAAGCCATTGGGGTTTATTGCCGTAGGAATAGTGGCTGCCAGACTAACTTTAATTATTTCCCAATTATCTCTAAAGTATGGCCAACGTAGCGGAATAATACCAGGGATTTCTGCTAGTGTTAGAGCAGAACCTCGCTTATTCTTAATCCAAAAATTTAGATCTCTCATTGAAGCGAGAGCACTGTCAATTATTGCCATTTAAAAGAGACTCGCTAGTGTAGAAACTAAGTTTAAAGCTCCGCCTAATGCGTCGCCAAAGGCATCTAGTGGCCCAACACCATCAAGGCCAACAGATTGTTTAAAGAACTTTTCAAATAACCCATCACTAAGGCCACCCGTAGTTTGTCTCATATTAAAGCATTTGAGCTTTAAGACATAGTTATAAACCATCGGGTCAGACGCATCCCTAATGAGTGAGAAATCTATAGGCACACAATCGTATTTGACATTATCTTTATAGTTTATGAAAAGTAACGGGTGATAGCCGGTTTTTTTAAAACCGGCTTTACCTAAACCAGCGGCATCTTTCTTATATAACAGTAGAAATCTATAGAAGTTGTGAAAAGCTGCATATCCACTTTGCTCAGGTAGTACACCCGTCTTAGACAATGCTTCTTGTCCGCTGAATAATGAATCAATATCTGATGAAATCTGACCAATGGCTCCAATGGCTCCAGAACCAATCCCAAAGTCATCTAGAGTATCAAGGATTCCGCCTTCTGCAGGGAAGTTATGGGTTTTTCTACCGTCTGAGCGGTACTTACTAAAAGCAGCACCAGAACCAGCCGTAGAGCCAGCCCAATCTTCATTGTGTTCCACGGGGGCAAAGTGCTCAGGCGTTATTCCTGTGGTACCGGATATTGTTACATCCCAGTATCTTACCTCAGAATGCTCTTCTACGATGCCATATAAGGTTGTCATGACATTTGTAGCGAAATGAGTATGGGTTGAAATATTCTTAGGGGTTATAGGGAGATTGAAAGTTATCCTTCCCTCAACGTTCTGGTTAGCGAAAATACTTGCTCCAATCGCCCCTATGCCTGATGGAGGACTACCTCCATATTGGCGTCCAACCCATTGAAAAGCATATGGATGGGCTTCATACCATCTCTGAGGCTTCACTTTATAGATCTTGTCTACTTGTTCATTATAGGCGTCGATAGCACTCATATTTTCTCCTTGCCCCTATATTATATAATAGAAGCGCTTAATGGCTCGACTTCAGTTATCTCGCCCTTGATTCCACTACACATTTTAGATTTCCACTCTTCTATCTTCGACCATTCTGGGGACATCATGAACGGTAGAGTTGGACCACCTTGAGAATCGATGAGGGTTACTTCTGCTAGAATATCAATGAATTGCTCAATCTGGTCAAATAGCTCCCAATCTGAGTTTCCTATGGCTATTTGAGTAGCTCCAATTGAGATAGTATCTGCTGTAAGGTTGTAGTTTAGATCTACGTAGATATTCATCTCTACATCTGCAGTCATATAGATATAATCACTGAATAGGTTGAGTCCTTCTTGATTTAAGCCAGAACTATCAGCATCTCCAAGTTCAATACGTCTATCTCCAGACACAATGACGATATTTCCGGTCTGCTTCTTCATCTTGATTATCTGACCATTATCATCGGCTATTGTATAACTCCCTTTATCATCAAATAGGAAGTAGGATCCAGCTGTTGTTGGGTTGTATGATGGCTCAGGTAGAGAAGCTCCAGTAGGAGGTGCCTCTAGCAGTGCCGAATTTATAGGTGCACCATTATAGGTTACCTTATAACAGCCGTCTTCTGTTATACTAGTCTCTAACCCTTGGAAACATGACATATAAGCTATGCCTTCTTCTTGTATCTTAGGCTCTCTACCTGGATGACTGATGCCACCTATGATAACACCCTCTCTACTAGTTCCACCTAGTTCAGCAACTAATACAACATCACCTGATCTAAAGGAATAATCACCGGCACCTTTAACTCCAGCTGCCACAGCTGCTGCTGGGGACTTTAGCCAAGGCCTCAGATTGAACTCTTCAAAATTATGTATACCACTGAATTTAGCTAGTTGTACACATTCCATGCCGAAAGCTCTACCAGCTCCATGAACCTCTACTACATACTTAGTACGGCCAGATACATCGACTTTCATCTCTCTGATAATAGCTATCTGTAGTGTAGTGCTACGTTGCTTAATCAAGGAATTTTGTTTTGCGCTACCGAAGTAGTCAGAATTTAAAGTTGCATATTTACTCATTAACCTGTTGGATCTCCATCTGTTGATGTTGACCATACATCAACATTAGTTGTATCATTCCATTCTGTTGGAGCAACCTCATCTATTGCTATATCTGCAGCTTCATTAGTCTGATTTCCATCTTTATCAGTAATAATCCCACGTGAGAATCTTACAGTGGTGACAAAGGATCGGGCGCCATTGGGCTTTACAGTGAATGAATGAGATAAGCTTTCAACATGACATGTTAAGAAAGTTTTATCGGCACTATTTTGTCCGCCTTTACCATCTTGCATTGCAAGTTGCTCTTCATTGAAGTTACC
>Ga0307377_10003939_pt1 | contig 16442 bp, 1 predicted proteins | sample TR3MG_FD_202535 | JGI IMG/M metagenome (GOLD analysis project Ga0307377, IMG submission 202535) | Soil microbial communities from Risofladan, Vaasa, Finland - TR-3 | ecosystem: Environmental > Terrestrial > Soil > Coastal area > Acid sulfate soil | place: Finland: Risofladan, Vaasa | collected... | reverse complement strand
GCTTCTGTAATAAATTTAGAACGAATGTTATCTCTAGTTGCAATAGCAGCTGTAAGTTTCTCTTGTGGAGTCATCTTACCTGGTTCCTTTTCCACTACTTCATTACTAAAGTATTTGTAAATATCTTGTTTACTTATTTCATCCAAGATTGTATAACCATTGGCAAAGTCATTAAGAGTTACTAATTCATCTAGTAATTCTTTAGGTTCTTTTCTGTCTTTCTTTGCGAGAAGATTTGCTAATCTTTTTTTAAGTGCTAATGATCTTTCATATGCATCATTTACAAACATATTAATAGAATCTACTCCTTCAAGAGCTGACATGTTTTCTTTAAGATCTTCTAATTGTTTCTTATATGCTGTCTGATTTTTTACTTTAGTTCTTTTAAGATCATTTAGTTTTCTATCAAGAAAGTATTTTATTTTCTTTACAGCATCTCCAAACTCTCCTTCTTTGAGTTCATCATCAGTTTGATCTTCAGCTTGTTCTGTTTCTTCAGGATCATTAATATTTGGGTTATCAGCATAACCTTCATCTTCCCATATCTCTAAAGCCTTTTTATATAGTTCATCTTCATTAAGAGTAGGGTTTGCATCCACTACTCTTTGATAAACATCTTTCCATTCTTGGCTTGCTCTATTTGGACATCCTAACATAACAGTTCACGTATTTTTGACATAATTTCATTGTACTCAGTCTGAGTTTTTGCGGCCTCTAATTTAGAGATAAATTCATTGATATCATAACCTTTAAAAGCAATGATAAAGTTCATATCAAGGTCATTAGCAATAGCTTTAAGATTAGTAAGATCATCTTGTTTTTTACGTTGAGATACTGGTTTATTTGATTTACCTGTCTCTACAACTCTACCTTGAATCATACTTACATTTTTCATTAGTATAACACCATCTGTGCTAACTAAGTCATACAAGTTTGTTTTAAAGTTTCTAGCCCAAACACTTTTACCTGGTACAGCATCAAAGACTTCAGGCATTTGATTACCATTAGCTATGAATGCTTCTTTAAATCTAGGTACATGGTCTATTTGAATACTATTTTTTTCAACACCACCTTCTTCACCTCTTATTTTAGCTTCTACTTCTTGGATCTGAGCAAGTGTATTATTGATATCATTTTGGTAATTATACTCATTGATATAATTTTGTTTACCCATTTGAAGGATATCTATTATCATATCTCTGATTTCTTGTTCATCTATAGGTGCTCTACCGGCTTCTTCATAAAATTCAGATTCCATTATTTGATGAGCAGCTTGTGAAACAGATACACCAGTAGTACTTAATAATGCTGAGTTGATGTCTTTACCTACACCTGCTTTAACACCGGTTTCTTTCATTGCAGAAGACGGAGTTATCTTAGGCATAGCAAGCGCTACAATAATATTATTATTATTCTGATAAGCCTCTTCTTGTAATTCTTGGTAGTTTCTTAAGTCAGCTTGAAGAATTGCTAAGTCTTGTTGTAGACCTGATGGATCATCTTGAGGAGATGACATAGGAGACATAGATGGTGTAGTAGGCATACCTGGTTCTAAAGGCATAACTCTTCTCATAGTAATGGTTACCCTATAAGAACCTGCAGGATAACTCTCACCATCAAGTTTAGTAGTTAATGCAGGTAAGAAACTATTTTGAGGAGTAGGAAATGTTCTGTGCCATACTTCTCTATTAACACCATTTAGACCAAATATATATCCTGTGCCAGGTTGGAGATTTAATGTTTCATTTTGTGGTCCTAATCTTTCTATAGAGAAATTACCATCGCCACCTAGGTTAACACCAATTACAGGATAATTAATAGCAGATCTACTTTCATCTACATCATTGTGAGAGTTAATAAAAGTATCTTTTTTATATATATTTATAATAGCACCATCATAATTGGTCATATCTACACCACTAGCTTTTTGCATAAGCTCTCTAAATCTAGGACTGATTTCTCCAAGAGATTGACCATTTATTGATTCAGTGTAGTAACCATACTTAGGGTTGTTTACTATTTTGTCAGGAATATTAACAGCCTGTCTTCCGCGATTATTATCTGTATAATCCCATCTTAAACCAAGACCAATCATTTTACTAGCACTACCACCCTTAAGTGTTTTAGCACCTTGTTCTTCTATGAATGGTTTTAAGTAATTGAATAGCTCAAGTTGTTCTTCTTTTGTAAGAGCTCCTTGATTTACATAAATTCCTGGTTTAACTTCTTCTCCTTTAGGAGTTGCAGTAGGTTGAACTACTGACTTACTATATGTACCAATAAGTTGACCATCAATAGATATTTCAGAATAGTTATATCCTTTTGCCTCAAGATTTTTTAAAAGTCTTTGTTCACCAGTATTATATTTACTTTTTTCCGTGTAGGATTTGTTATCTATTAATATTGTTGCACCAGCTTCTATAGCTTTAATAGCTTCTTTAATAGTTTTATCTTGTTCTCTTTTAGCAATTTCAGCATTACCTCTTTTACCTGGTACTGAAACAAAGATTACGTCATTGTTTGAATAATTACCTGTATTAGCTAAATTACCTACCTGTTCTCTATATAATTGGGTTGTGCTTCGTTTTCCATCTGAACCAACTATACCTTCTCCAAATCCTATAAATTGAGTAGCAATACTAGCTTTTATTACAGCCTTTGCATCAGATACTCCTTTTTGAGGAGTTACTGTAAATATATTTTTTTTATTAAATTTCTCTTCTAATTCACTAGAGGTTTCTTCACCTTCATTAAATTCAAATTCTTCTTCTATTTCATCTTGAGGCATTGCTGTAACTTCATTGTATGCGTCTAATGCAATACCATAAGTTTTAACAGGTACTCTTTTATCTTTAAGAAGTCTATCAAAGATTATGTTGAGAGTATTTTCACTAGTATTTTTACCCATGTAGTTTCTTTGGAAGTTCAAAGAAGCTTCAGTCATATCTTTCATGAATGTTTCTACTTCTAGAATTTTTGGGAAACCAAATGTAGTTTTACCAACTCCATGTTGGAAGAACATCATAGATGAAAAGTCCTGGAACATTTTACTGATTCTAGCATTTTCAATTGGGTCTGCTACTTTTTGAATAGTTGGGTCTGCTAATTGAGAAATCTGTCTCTTATAGTTAGTAGCTACCGCTCCTTTAGCATTATTTTTATCAGCAAATTCTACAACACTAAAGTTACCTCTAAGTCTAGCTTTAGAAAGTTGATTAATGATAGGATAGTCAGCAACAAGTTTTACAGACTGTCTCATTTCAGTTAACATCTCAAGCAAACTTTCAGTATATGAATACTTGGTAGTACCCATAATGTAGGCTGGGTTAAAAGTATTTCTTAATGCCATATCAGATACGTAGGCAAAGAATGCTGCATCCCCATTTTTATATTTCTGAAGATATTTTTGGAATGTTTTATCTTGTTCTATTGATTCTGGTAATGTGGCAATAAGAACTTCTCTTTCAATAGCATATCTGTAGTATTCATTTACATTCTTAAAAGGATTTTGCTTAGGTGTAAAAACATCTAAACCTCTAGTAACATAACCTCTATCTGTTAAATCAGTTATTAAATATGCTTTATTATTAAAGTCTTCTTCTAAAAGTTTAGTGTTTACAATAATTTCATTAGCTTTAACAATAACATCTTGTGCAGAATTATTATCAATTCTAACTTTTTTACCATCATAATTTTCGGGAACATTTACTAATTTACCATCAGCACTTACAAAGTTTGATTTGTAATTCTGATAGATAAAGTCCATTATAGCATTATTAAACTTAGTAGTAAAGTATTCTTGACCTTTTACACCTGCACCATAGGTATTTTTAATAGCCTTTGCTTTAAACTTAAGAACATTAGCAATGTAATTAGAAATATCTTCATTAAGTCTTAATGGCATTAATGGTACAATTAAGTCCTTAATTAACTGCGTTTGATTAAATGAAGATAAGATAGATTTATTCTTAAAATTGTCTAGAAACTCTTGATCAATCTTAGATTTACCACTTAGTGCTTCAAGAGCGTCTTCTCTTTTATTAACTTGCTGTACTGTGTTAAGCTTAACTGTATCACCAGTAGAAAGTATTTGTAAACCATTCATACCTTCTCCTTGTTTTTCTAATTCAATAAAGTTTAAGAAATAAGCAAGTTGTTTTAATACATCTTTTCCACCAGTTTCTAAAGATTCTTTAAGATCTTTAAGTTCAATCTCACCTTTAGGAAAATATTGTTTAGAAAGTATATCTGCAGCATAGTAATATAAACTATCACTTGCTAAATTTGCAGTCCAGCGGTATGGGAAAAGTTGTATTTTATCTTCTTCAGCTACAGTTCCTATTTTAGAAATGTATTGTATATCAACTTCTCCTTTTTTAATACTGTTAACAATTTGATCTACAGTACGATTCATTCTTGTTTCCCTACCTATAGTAACTTCATAAACTGCATTCTTATCAGCTTTATATAAACTATTTAATACATCTTTTAAATGCATTATATTAGCTTCTTGTGTGATATTTGTTAGAACTTCTTCATCTACATTATTTACAACTCTACTCATAATAGAGTTAATAGCTTTTGTTCTAGCACTAGCTTGACCACCTTCAAAAATAAAAGCATAAGAACTATCAAATTTTCTTTGATCATTAATGTACCTAGCAATTATAGGTTGATTAACAAAGTAGTATGCAGTCTCTTGTGGCACACCAGCTTCAATCATGTCATTGATGACATTCATAGCTTGTGGTACCATCTTTAAAACAAATGAGAATGGATTCTTTGCACGGTCTAAGATACCGTTAAGGTTATGAGAATTAATATCAGTAATTCTATCACCATTTTTATTTCTCTCATTTCCTAATGAAATATGTTCTTTACCATTAACAGTAACTGTATTATGAGGGAATCTCATTTTAAAGTCAAAATCAATGTCAGTTTCTTCAGGAGAGTTAGTAATAGGATTCCATGCAGTCTTTTTATATGTAGTAGGAAACTTAGCGCCAAGTACTTTATTTAATACGTGATTCTTAGTTCTTTTAGCCTGGATACCAAGTGATTTGTTTAATGATAAGTTAGCGTCATGCACATAGCGGTTGTACCCAACTTCAAGCATTCTTGTAGGGCTAAGAACATCTTTCTTACCGTCTTTGCTTTTATTAGCTGGAACTTTATGTGGGTTATTAAACTTATTGTAACCACCTGAATATTTTTCTAGATCTTTAACATATCTTTCTACAAGATAAGTTTTGTTAGGTCTAGTTAAATATGCAAAGTTATTTGGCAACATTAAAAGATCAATAGATGCTTTTAAATATTCATTCTGAAGAAACTTCTTTTGTTTGTTTAACAACTGTCTAGATGTAAGTGCATCATCTGCTAGCTTACCATCTTTCTCTAACTGCTTAGTTTGAGCGTATACTTTGTCAAAATCAGCTACTCCTTTATTAATAAACTTACCTTCTTGATCAAGATTTGCTTCCATTAGGAATAACTTATCCGCATCAAAGTCAGCACCAGACTTAGCAACAATCTCAGTTGGTAGAATAATACTATTACCTGCAGCTGGATTTAAGAAGTGCCAGATCTCCATAGCTTCAATTGTGTTAGAAGCATCATTAGGGATTCTTGGGCCAAACAAAGAAATAGACATTCTATTTTTACCTAACCAAGCATCATCTTTAATTAAGACATTTAGTTTATCTAGTGTACCTATTTCATTACCATCTTTATCTTTTAATTTAAGTAAGTTCTTATAGTTATCAGTAAATGGTATAGCACACTTAGCTAATGATGTAGCAAGTCTTTTTCCAGTAACCGGATCTATCTCACCTCTTCTATAGAATGCTAAAGTATTACTACCTAAAAGTTTTCTTCTTTCTGCAGGGTCTGTAATAGTTTCATATGGAGCATCCCAAGAACCATTAGTAAATGTAGTAGGTGCTTGTACTAAAGGCTCACCATTAGTAGTTTGCTTAATTAATCTCTTATAGATAATACTCATTAAGATTTTTTCTACACCATCTGCTTCCGGGTGTAAAGAAAGATCTGTTACAAGTTGACCATCTAAAGTTGTATTAAGAATTCTCAGCAAGTGTTCCGGAACACCATTGGCTCCGAGCTCTTCTCTGATTACAGATATAAACTTCTTAAGATTACCCTTGTATTTACCATCTACATACTCATAACCAATCTCATTAAGGAGTTCTTCTTTAAGAAAGTCTGAGTATTTAGCTACTTTATTTTCATAGTTCTTAACAATTGGCTCATTATCTTTATCTATAATTTCACCATCACTATATTGGTTGTCTAAGTTAATTACACGGGTCTGAGTAGCAATAGGAATCTTTTTCTTAAACTCATCATTGATTACAGTTACTTCTTTTAATCCAGCTAAGTAAATCTCATTTGGAGTAATAGAGTCCATGTTATCTATAATGTTCTTATTCTCTTTATCTGTAAAGATTTGATCTGCCCTACCATTTACTTCACCTTTTGCAATATATGTAGCTGCCTTAGAGCCTGATTCAAATGTAAGATACTGGAAGTTATTCTTAAGCATCATCATGTGAAGCTTATCTAAGTTAGATTCAGTACCTGCAAGATTAGGAATCAAAGGTGTAATTGCATACTTGTGCATTGCAGTAGCAGCAATAGGCGCATTACCAATAGCGCCAAAGTAATGTAGTTTGTAAATAGGGAAAAACTGTTTAGCCAAAGCTGGATCAACTTGTTCTCCTTTAATTATTCTCTGATATAAGTTTTCTTGTGGTATAGACCAGCCTCTACCTACTTTATGTAAAGCTCTGTATGCATCAAGAGTCATTACAGCATAACCATCAGACTCTGTCATACCTTCATATGAGGTTATGTCTTCAGCTACAGCAGCAGCAGCTTCCTCTTTACTTAAGAATTGCTCATACTCTTCTTTCCAAGCTTCTTTAAGTTCATCAACATATACTGATGTTCTTTCAGCATCTTGTACTACAGCAGTTCTAATAGATTCTCCAAACTGAAATGTTGGGATACCCTTGCTTGTAGCATATGTATTCTGACTAAAAGCACCGTTAATAAACTTAATTGTACCTTCATCAAATAAGTAACCATAACCACCAGAAGTTAAACCAGGAATACGCTTAGACCAGTCTCCTTTACTGTGATCCCATTGAGAAAAGTCTCCAATAAATAAGTTAGATACTTCAAACTTATGGATCCAGTCATTGTAAAGATATGCTTTAAGCATTCTTCTTTTAAAGAGGTCATCTTCGTAAGCTCTAGTTTCAGTTACTTCTTTGCTTTCATCAAACTTTTTTTCTACTCTAGTGTATCCAGCTTTTGTTCTTAACTCATCTGTAATAACAGAATCAAGTTCTTTACCGTATACTCTATATTCCTCTTCTACTTTTTCATTAAAGTAATCTACAATATCATTATAGATTTTATCCATCAGGTCTGAACCTTTAAGATAAGTTTCTAGATCCTGTGACAATTGTTGCTCAGCTAATGTATATAAGTCAGCTTTAGTTTCCGGCCTTAAAACAGTATCAAAAGCACTGAATAGTTCACCACTAACTAATCCATTCTCAACTTCTCTGTTATACTGAGTAAGTCTTAATAGTTCAGGTCTTTCTGCAGATTTAAATCTTTTAATTCTATCAAACTCAGCAGCTATATAACCTACTAAGTAATTCTTAATAGCATATCTTTCACCGTTTATACCGGCACCTGTAAACATGTTTAGGTCAACATACAAGTATTGATCCGGTCCTTTTTGAACCATGTTATCAATGATATTGCTACTGATTCCACCTTCCATTCTAATACCAAAGGAAGATTTCTTTTCTGAAGTTCTTGGTAATTCTACAATGCCTGCAGATGTCATTGACAAGAAAGACTGTAATGCAACACCAATTGGATCTAGGTCAGTAGTATTTGTACCACCAATATTTTCAATGTTAGTTCCTGATACAAAAATTGGGTTTAATGATTTACCAGATATCTTACTACCATTACCGTTTTGAAATAAAGATTCTAATAACTTAGATCTACCATTCTTAGTAAAACTATTTTTTCCAGGAGCCAGATAGCTCATGTGCGGAACCTTAATTAAGTCTTCAAATGATTTAGCTTGATTGATTGCTTCTACTCTACCGAATAATGTAGAGTATTCCATATTCTCATATGCTCTGTTACCATCAGCGCGGAGTACACCTAAGTTAGCATTGTCATAACCATACTTGGCTTGTAGATCAATAAGTCTTTTAATCTGAGTGTTTTGGTTAATCTTTTTATTACCAAATACATTAAGAACCTTAGCTTTAATATCAGATCTTAAAGTATTAACAGGGTTCTGTTTAAAAGCATCAAGAGCTTCTAATTGATCAGTAGTAAGTTGATCACCTGCTACTTGAGCTCTGTCAAGTTCATTAAATGCCTTTACTATTTTGTAGATATAATTTAAACCGTAATATTCTGTATTAGCACTTAAGTCATCTTTGATAGCTTCTACATCATCAAAATTTAAACCAATAGCTTTAGCAAAGGAAAAAATTTGATCTTTCTTATCTGTAAGCTCACCATTTTTATTAAAGTCTTTTACTACTTTTTCTAAATCTAATACTGATTTATTATCGGCAGTTTTCTTGATATATTTAGTTTTACCAGAACTCTTAAAGTCTCCTTCCCATCTAGCAGAAATAGTAGATGTATCCAAAGATGCTTGAATTGTTTTAAATTCAAAACCTTTTACTTTAGTTTCCATTTCATTAGTAAACCTATTCATTTGCTGAGTTAACTGTGGGAACACAGATACTTGCCAGTATTGCACTTTAGGTTTGTTACCAAAGTCTAACCAGAATTGTCTACTAATATCATATTCAAATGTATTAGTAATCATTGGTTGACCATTTTCATCAACTCTTGGGTCAGGATATTTAGTATCAAAAAGTTGTTTGATCTCTGGAAACTTATTTGCTTCTATTCTTAGTCTTTCATAAGCTTCTACTCTATCAGAAATACCACCAATAGCTTTAGCTACAATGTTGAAAGTTTTCTTGAAGTCAGCTCTTTCTTTAAAGCCCAATCTATTGTTGACAGTCTTACCATCTACAACTCTAAATAAACTCTTAAGAATATAAGTTGTTTCTTTACTCATCATTTGTTGTAAAGAGAGCTTACCTGTTTTATTCTCATCAATTACTAGACCTTCTCTTGATAACTCTCCATTAACAGAAGCTGTATCAGATTCATCAAATACATTACCATCTTCATCAGTACTTGTAGTATCTATTTCATACTTCTTCTTACCAATTTCATAGTCACTGTTCTCATTGTGGTATTTAATTACACCGCTGTTTTCATCACCCCAGTTATCTAAAGCTGCTTGAAGTATTCTTATATTATCAAGTGCTACTTCTTGTTCTTCTGTTAAAGCTGGTTGCGGGAGCTGTTGTAATTCAATAGATGTGTACTGTTTAGCACCACCTGCAATGTAATTATCTAACTGTACTTGAGCATCTGATAAATTAGATACCACCATAATGCTGATAGGTTTTCTACCAGATTTAATTTTGTTATGTACATAAAAGTCAGATACTACTTTGATTTCATGCCAGGATTCTCCTTTAATTCTATCCCCGCGTTTGTTATCTGCAGTAAGACTAGAGAAGTCTTGGATTTGAGATTTAAGGAAGATGTATTTATCTTCTCCCTTACTACTCTTCATTACACCAACAGCATTCTTTTTAATTTCTTTTAAAGACTTAAAGTTATTAAAGTCTGGGAAGTTAGTAATGTCACCAAGTCTTTTCTTTTCAGCATCTAACTTATCTTGAAACTCTTTCTTAGCTTCATTATACATCCAAGCTCTTTTAGCTGGATCTACAAGCATTACTATACTTGCAGACTTTAAACTTTGTGTATCACCAGATAGTTTTCTCTTTTGATAAATATCATCTAGTTTTTGTGAAAAGAAACTATCAATTGATTCAGATACTAAGTCAGAGTCTGATTTACTTAATGCATCTTTACTAGGTTTAGTAGTACTAACAATACCACGGTCTAGTTCAAAGAAATGTACATTCTCTATTGAAGCAGTATAGTCATTGATTCTACCAAAGAAAAGATTCTCATAGAGCTCTTTTACTTTTGGTATCCTCATGATATCTTGAGTAGCTTCTTTCTTAGAAAACTTAGATTTTATAGCACCAAAAATACTCTTGAAGAAGTCTAAGATTATTCTAAACAAGTTGGTCTTAACCGGTGCTTCTTTAAATGGCTTTTGATTTTTAGCATAAGTTCTAAAGTCTTCTGCTAAAATTTCTTCTAACTCCTTGTATTCTTTACCAGCATATGGCTGATTACCATTCTTATCAGTATAGTTTCTTAACTCTTCATATAGTTTAAACTTCTGGTCTTTAGTTAAGAATAACTGTGAGAATGCATGCCATGATTCATGGTATACATCTACATAGGAACCTTTTGCTGGATTAATTTGGATTTCACCAAGTAAACCTTTACTACTAACATTAGTAGGGTTATAAAGATTAGCTGCAGACAAAACAAACTTAGCATAAACATTAGAGTTGACTAAGTTAGCAGCCTGCTCAAGTGATAAATACTTCTGAAGTTCTTTACCTGCAGGACTATTTTCCCACCAGTTCTTAGCATTAGCTTGAACTTTTTTACTTAAAACTTCACTTGCATAACCAGATCTAAGCAAATCTTCAAATCCAGGAATGCTAGATATATCTACATCTGGGTTATTTACTACAGAACTAACTGTAGAGTTATCATTCTCAGGTGTAGGAATTTCTGGATCAGCTATACCTTCTACAACATCAATTGCAGCTTCAGTATTTTTCTGAACCGGAGTTTGTTTCTTAGCAAACTGCTCATTAGAACTTTCACGGACATAACCTACAAGCTTATCATTTGCATATACAGCAATAGCATTGTATTTAATTCCTTCCGATGTTTGAAGTTCTGGTACTAACTCTAGCCTAGCTTCTACATTAAGAGCTTGTCCTGTAGATAATGCTTCTTCTGTAACTTCTGCAAAGTTCTCAGGAGTAATTGCTAAATCTTGGTTATAGAACCTAGCTTTATTACCATTAGCATCAAAGAAGTCAAAGCCTGTAGTTGTAGTTGTAGGTTTAGCAATTCTACCTGTAATTACTTCTCCATTCTCAAGTCTCTCAATAAGTGCTGTTCTAATCTTAGCTACATCTGAGTCATCTTGAATTGGCTTGTTGGTATTGTTCTTATAGTTCTCTTCATTAGCTTTTTGTAATCTAGCTAAGATATCATCTGGCTGAGAAAATAAAAGTGAATAATTATAGAATCCAGGATCAAGATTAGTAATATCAATAGTGGCATCTACATTGTTCAATAGAAAATCTAAGTAAGGTTCAGTTCCTATTGTTTTAGTTTCTATATTATATCTTAAATACTTACCGTTTTTTCTAGGCTCGTCTCCATATACAATTTTAGTAGGACCGCCTTTGTTGCCTTCAGTTAATGCTGTATACAAAGCTGTTTTAATATCAGCAATGTCTTGTGCAGTTGCATTTTTTAAATCTTTACTAGATAGTAGGTATGATATAGGGATTCCTTTTAACCCTGTTTCTGGATAAACTTTAAGAGTAACTGATTCTGTTTTTGGATTCATCACAAGCTCATAGTTTCTTAAGCTAGGAGAAATTATAGAAGGAATAAACTGATTAATATAACTTTGTCTAATACTAAATGGAATCTCTGGATTAACTATAAATTCAGTAATCTCTGTAGCTAATTCATTAGTGATATTAGGTCTTTCTAAAAGAAAGTTAGTTCCATTAAGAGTAATTTTTGCTCTACCACGAGCACTACCAGATTTTATAATACCGATACTGTCGTATACAGCATTGCTCATTCCTGGAAACTTAATTATATCTTTTAAGCTAATATAACTTGAAGTCAAGTAACTAGGTACACCTGTACTAATTCCTGTTAATGGAATCTGCATAGGTTTAGTATTTACTATTTCTTCTTTAAGGTTGTATAATCTTTTGAGACTTTCTTGTTGCTGCTTGTCAATCATCTTAACAAACTCAGCATAGTCTCCGTCTGAAGGCTGATAGATTTTTTCAGCTATATCTTGAGCTGACTTAATAATATTTTTAGTGTCATAAATATCTGCAGCAGTGTATCTATTGTTTTTAACACGTACATCTTTCATAAACTGGTAAACTAATTTACCTTTCTCTTGAGTAGTAATGTCTCCATTCTCATCAAAATAAATAGGCTTACCATCTTGATCACTTACTACAAGAATAACTCTATTAAAAGCTTGAGTAACTCCAGGTTTGTTTAGATTTCTATCAACTAATGTTTTAGATCTTGTAACTTCAGCTACAGTAGTTTTATCCATGTAAGGAATATTCTCTGCATTTGTAAAGTTTGCTAAGTTATGACCTACTAAACTTAAGTTCTTTCCTTGGTAACTAAATACAGTTGGGTCTTCAAGCATTGAGAATGCTTTAGATAACTTATCTAGTGTGTTAATTAATACTTTCTTTTCCGGATCTAATTCTTCAGGAAATAAAGCGTTCTTAGTTGCAGGATCTACTGTAACAAAAGGAATCATTGTTCCTCCAAATACTATAGGGGAAGTAAATCTTGGAGAGTGGTCATATCTACCATCTTCATCTTCATCTTCTTTACCTTCGTTCTGCTCTTCATTTTCAGCACCTTCTCTAGGTCCTTCAAGATCTGACTTAGCATATAAGTCTGAGATGATTTTAGGTAAGTTATCTGGATTAGAATATTCAGCAGCTTTAGCATATAAGTTTGCTACATAGGCTGAAGGATTAATCTTACCTACAAAGTCAGTAATTAACTGTGAAGCTATAATAGATGGAACTACTTGCAAAAAGTTTGCAGCAGTCTCTGGTGTTGACCTTTCAGCTATTTGATTAAAAAGTTCTTTCATAAAAGAATCAGGATTAAACTCCTGACCCTTTGTTAAAAGTTCTTTATAAACTTTTTTATATACTATAGTGATTTGGTCTTTTGTTAAAGCACAACTTATCATTACTAACAATTTAAATTATCTAACAGCTCTTTGTCAATTTGTTCAGCAGATTGTTTTTCAGCGGCAGCTTTTGCAGCAGCCATACCCTTAGTATCATTTTTTAAGAAGTCATTAAGTACTTCTGTAGAGTATTTTGCAAGATCCTTTTCATCCTTAGTAGGCTTATAAGTGGTTGCATTATCATCTGCGGCATCAAGAACATCTTTTAACATATACTGCTCATTAAATTGATCTAAGCTTACTTCATAAGGTCTTGGATTTTTACCTCCATCCTTTGCAAGTTTTACCATATTAGTTTCAGTATTATAAGAAATAACTCTTACTTTACCTCCTAGTTTAATATACGGATTTTTTTGCTTTTCAGTAGTAAAGATATTGGTTTTAGCAATATAAATGTCACCCTCCTGGATATTAGTTTCATTCATTGTAGGTAATTCATTGTTAGCTATTTCCTGTTCTCTCTGTGCAAGTAAACTGTTTAGATTATTGATGCCTTCTGAAGTAATAATTAAGTCATTAGTAAGGGCTTCTTGAAATAACTTTCTAGCCTTTTCAATATCCATTGTAGTACTGATTTCTTTAGTTAATTCAGCAACTGTAGTTGGGTCATCTAGTTTACCCTCTAAACCTTCTTTTGCAATGATGTCATCTCTTAAAAGTTTAAGATCATCAATCTTGATCTGAAGTCTTTTCTTTTCATCCGTTCTTGTATACCTTGCTTGTTCTTTAGCGGTTAGCTCATTGATAACTTGGTTAGCTTGTTTAATAGCAGTTCTTGGTCTACCATTATTGGCTTCAAAGTTTATACTCTCAATAGTATCTATAAAGCTTTGAGTCTCACCTAAGAACTTAGTATTACCCATTAGAGTAAAGATCTGTTTTTGATAATCTGATAATTGTTTTATCTCTGTATTATCGGTACTTTGTGTTTTTAGATACTGAATTCTTTTTACAGCCTCATGAATTAATTCAGAATAGGCTCCCATAGTAGGTGCTAAGCTTTTTACTTCAGCTGCAGTAACAATACCAGATTGTTTTAATACATCAACAGCTTCTTCTTGACCTGTTGTTGGAGAAGATGTGCTTTCAGCAATTCTTTCATGGAATGCAAATCTTTCAGCAAATGCAGAATCTTTTTTAAGCTCCTCTATAATAAAAGGACTATTCTCATCAAGATCAATATTAGCAAAGGATACTGTATTAGCTAAAGGTACAAGTGAAGCTTTAAGATCTTCAATTGTTTTCTTAGCTGCTTCTTCAGTATTTCTATACTTATTAATGATATTTTCATATGCTGAAGCTTTAGTCTGTTTTGCTTTAGTATTAGCTAAAATTAATTTAACCCATTCACTATTTTCTTTTGGAGTATCACTGCTATCTAATTGTGTTGTGTTTAATCCTGTTATAAGTGCTACTGCTCCTGACTCTGATCTTGTATTTTCTTTTAAGCTTTTAATAGAGTAATTTGTTTTACCTCCTGTTGATACACCATCAACTTTTTGCCAAAGTCTATTTATTTTAAAAAACTCATTAAAATCAAACATAGTGTTCCCATCTGTATCTTTAATAGTATTAGTTACCCTATTAATATATTTATCTGGAAATATTAGATTTTCATTTAATAATTTTTCAACTCTATCTATTTCAGGGGAGTAAGACATTTTACCAGTAGCTTCATCAATACCACCTTTTACTAACCAATTTCCTGTATAACCAAAGAAAGGATACCAATCTCCTTGGTTTTTACCAGAAGTACCCAATGAAGATTTATAAAAAGGTACTAGTTGACCGTTAATGTTTGCTACTACAAAAAGTCTTCCTTGCATAGCTTCAAAAATTACAGATCCTTCAGAATTAAGTTCTTTATTAATTATGTCTTTACCTGTAGTTTTGTCAGTAATTGTTAATGTATTATTAGGAACTACTAATATATTTTTTAATGGAGCTGTATTAATATAAATTTTTCCATTAGGATCCCTATCTTCAGTTAAGAATAACTCACCTTCTGTTGATTTTATTTGATCTGTAAAAGGTTTGTATTCTACATTGATTATTTTATCACCATTACTTATAGCTTGTTCTGCAGGTTTAGCTGGGCCAGGTTTTGCAGTAGGGGGTATTGGTGGCATTTCAGAATTATCATCTCCTTCATCCCAATCAAACTCTTCTTCTACCTCATCATCTGCTAATGGTCTTGTAGGAGCAGCTTTTTTCTTAAGAGGAAGTATTTGATCTAACTGTTCTTTATATGTATCAGGATACAAAGGAATAAACATGCTGCTCTTTGTTTCTGATTCATCTATTTCAAAAGCTAGATCTCCTACTGGAGTACGTAAGTAGTTACCATTTTCATCTTTAGAGAATATTAATTGCTTGTATATACTATCTGTTGTAGGTTTACCTGCTTTAATAATCTGATTAGTTTCTTTATTAGTAACTCTTTGTACCGGAAGTAATGCAATCTTAGCTTTTACACCAATCATGTTTTCTAACATTCTAGCGTAAGCTCCTTGTTGTAATGTATAATTTTCTCTTTTTGAAAAGTTTTTATCTTTAGCTGTTCTATTGAACTTATTAAAGTTATTCCATTTAGTTTGAGAACCAGTTTTAAGATCTACAATAAAAATATTACCTTTTCTATCTGCCATAATAAGGTCAATCTCCCCGGCAATTCTATCTTTAGAACCATCAGGTTTAGTAATATCTGAATCATATACTACAAGACCTCTACCTACAATATAAACTTCTCTACTATCTACTTTTCTTTTAAGTTCAGTAAGATATCCTGTTTCACCAAAGAGGTTGTCATATGCTTCTCTAGTAATAATCTTCTCATCAAACTCTGGCTTAATACCTTTTTCAAAGTAGTCTTTAGCATCATCTACAAAGTTTCCTACAATTCTACCATCTTCATAAGATCTTTCTGCAGCAAACTTTTGAATAAGATCTAGTGTTGTATCAGGTGTAGAAACTTCTATATCTAAAGCAGCTAATTCTGCATCATATTGTTTTTCTAATTCTGCAATAACTTCTTCCTTAGTATTTCCATATATAACTTCAGCATCTACTCCAGTAATATAAGACTTAAAGTATGCACTACTCCATCTACCATCTGGTTGTTGACGTAGATAAAATCCTTTTACAAGCCCTGTATTCCATTCTGTTTCTGAAAGACTTTGCTTTTTTCTTTTTTCTATATCAGCTTTTTGTGCTTCTATATCTGAAGGTTGTTCTAATGCAGCGAGTTCTGTATAAACATCTGATGTTAGTTTGCCTTCTTTTATTAACCTTTTTAATTCTGAAAGAATAAGATTTTTTGTAGGTTTAAGTATTCCTTCAGTTTGAATTTGAAATCTTACTCCATCTTTAG
>Ga0307377_10003937_pt1 | contig 16445 bp, 21 predicted proteins | sample TR3MG_FD_202535 | JGI IMG/M metagenome (GOLD analysis project Ga0307377, IMG submission 202535) | Soil microbial communities from Risofladan, Vaasa, Finland - TR-3 | ecosystem: Environmental > Terrestrial > Soil > Coastal area > Acid sulfate soil | place: Finland: Risofladan, Vaasa | collected... | reverse complement strand
ACATCGTTTTTATTGCGTTTCTTGACAAAATCAACGATAATGTCACTAAATTCACAGTGAGAGCAATAGTTTTCGTCATAGAAGATAAAAAAGTCGCGTTCTGTTCCTGTTTTTAACCACTTAAGAACCATTTTTATGTCTCGTGGTATCTTATTCTTTGGCTTTGCTCGTGATTTACCTACCACTTGAACAACCATCTGATAGCAATGCTCGTTGTTTTGATCTATTGCTTGTGCCATCTCAAGAACAAATGACTCAAACCAATCAGCAACTACTGCATTATAATTCGGATCTGTTGCTTGTATAACATTATGTGCCATCTGATGTATCTCCTGGTTTAAGTATTTATTGAATGAGTGAATTTTGCTTAAACTGCTTCTTCATTAAAGTATAGGAACGACTTGTCAAAGTCTGGCAATACCATTTTATTTATTACTTCTTGAACATCTATCTTTTGGCAGAAATACACGTTATCATGAACAATAAGATTTGGCACTTGTCCAGAAGTATTTATAAATTCTGACATTACTTTTGATTGTAACACGTGGAATGCGTGTTTTGGGTTGTCGCATAAGTTCATCTTCTTGACTTGATTAAAGCACTTTCTAAACTCTTTAATAATCGGTTTGACGACTGGATGTGCCTGGAACATCATCACAAGATGTTTGTTTCCCAATAAGTTGGCTATTGATCCTGTCGGAGACAACTTCGCACCGAATCCTATTGATGTGAATACCTGCTTGACAATCTCTTCTGAGACACCCAAGTCGATTGCCACTTGTTTTCTTATTGCTGTTCGGTTTTGTATGTAGTTCTTGATTGCTGACCAATTACCAGTGACCGATCCGGCATACATCGCAAAAACCGATGCTTGTAAGTCATAACTAAAGTTACCGGTTAATGCAATGTGACGAATGTCTTTGCGAAGGGTTTGTAAGTTAGCACCACGCAAATAGCAGCCCAAGGTGTCACTTGGATTTATCTGTTGCAAAATGACCCCGTTTGGTGAGGTATTATGCAGAATTGAGTTGATTTCATACACCAAACTGTTGTTTTCTGCGTTTTTTGTGAGCCCATTCCTAAAGTCTTCCAATGCGGCCACATCTATCTGTGTCGCAAAAGCATTATCTGATGTATTATTGCGTTTGAATGTCTTGCCATTCCAGATAAGTTCCTCTATTAGGTCATTCACTTTCGGTTTGTCAAACTTTACTGCTGACGCAGTTCCTTTATACCCCACTTCTACTATTGTCACCAACAAAGGAATAAGTAGTTCAGATACATACCTCTTTTTACCATCAAGAGTTATTCTACCCCATTTAGTTCTGTATGAGTCTATAAGCATTATCTTTATACCTGATGTGTTCGGATACTTCTCGTGAGTTGTTCTCGATGAGTAAGTAGGAATTATCTCGGTGATTATCTCGATGAGATGTTTGCTCAGGTATCGGTGTATCAACTTGAGGTTGTTATTACCTGGATAAGTGGTTGTTAGTAAATTCAGGAGGTGATTGAATACTTCTTCTTGAAAGTGAGTTGATAAATTATTTTCTTTGGTAACTATACCTATACTACTCCATGTAGGGTCACACTTTTTGACATTTTTGCCTATTTTTTCAGCAAATTTGTCAAAATCGTCATTTACAGTGTCACACTTTTTGGAATCAACAATAAAGTCTTTTCGGTTAGTTTTAGCGAAGTATTCGTTAGTTTCGATTGTCATAATCTTACCGATCCTTACCGAATTGTATTTTTTGAGTTTATTTGTCATTTTATTTTCCTTTTAAGTAGAGAATCCGTTTGTGCCAACTACGGATAAAGAGTTGTCTCTGAGGCGGAACATTAAATGTTTTTTCCTCTGCACATACTTATTTATACTTTCTACCAGACACCTTTTTCTTTTTTGTCACTTTCGGTGAAAATAGTTGGCAAAATCGTCATTTACAGTGTCACTATTTTTACTTTTTTGACCATTTTCGGTAAAAAAAGTTGGCAAACAATAGCCCAATAACCGGAGAGAAATTGGGCTGATTGCCGTCTTAGGAGACAGTGGCATCTGGCGATGCCTGTAAGATCTGCGTCTTACTTACTTATTTATACTTTACGCTTTTCTGATCAACAAATCTACTAAATCGGATAATAATAGCATTTAACTATTTATTATCTACACTAAATACTATTGTAGGACACAACTTAACCGGAGAAAACAAAATGGAAAAAAGCAAACCGAATAGATCATCAAATGTATGGGGCAAAGATTTAAGAGCAGAAGAGAAAGACGGAACACTTTGTATCTATTATACAGGAGATAATGGAGTTGAACATTTCTGGGAAGTTCCTAAAGATAGTGACTTTGAACCACCAGAATGGTTCGTCGAAGGAGTATCTTTCGAGGCTTGGACCAAGAATAGATCAACATCAAGAAGTTTTACCGATTATGATTGGGTCTGGGTTGAACCACGTAAACCAAGAATAGGGAGAAGATAATGATTACTCAAGAGATGATAAATAAAGTATCAACCGAATTTAAATCAATACCACAAACAAAGATAACTTATCAATGGGTAAATCAGAAGTGGGAAGAATACGAAGAAGAATTAGAGTTTAATGAATCAGCATTATTTGATTCACTTTTTGAGGAGGAATAAGAAATGATTCCATCAATTTTACCAAGTGTTATGTGTATTACAAATAACAATGTTATGTGTAATTTAGATCAAAGTTATTTAGGTCAACAAAATGGAACAGGGGGAAGCAGCGGTTCTCATGTAGGCGGCGCGCATTTCGGAACAAGTGCTGGTGGCGCAGCTGGTGCCGGAGGACACGGACTCCAGACCGGAGGACACGGACTCCAGTCAGCGAATCAAAATCAATGGTTCACAAATCTACGAAGACAGATTCTTTTAGCTGAAGAGATGGAGTTGCTTGCCGCAGATGAAGGGTTGCGAGCATTAAAAGATGCTGCTATTAAAGCAGAAGGCGAGTATCAGATGTGGCTTGCTCTTAAAAGAAAGGCAGACTAAAAAATGAAGAAGAACCATCTATACTTAGGATTATACGATTTAGAGTGGATTCAGACACACGCAGACTATGTGATTGAAACAGACGCTAACATCATTAAAGAGTCACTTGGATTATCTATTAAAAAGGTGTATAAACTAAGGCAGGTGGTTCGTAAAGTAATGAAACGACCGTTTGTCAAGAAAGATCAAGCAAACATTCCAGATTGGGTAAAGTTAAATTCTCATTACTTCTTAAAACATAATGATCAAGAAATAGCCAGTAGATTTAACATCACAGAAGGCAGAGTTAGAGTTTTGCGAACACTTCTCAGAAATAAGTATAAACGAGAAGCAGTTGTTGAGATTATTTACTTACCCGACTACTGGATTAAACAACAGTCCCAGTAGCATCAATCCATACAACTGGTTGAATAGTCTTTATCCAAATAGGCTTGTTCAGAGTTGTGTCAAAATACATTTGTCCTACCCATAAGTTTTGAGTAGGTCTTCCTAAAGTAGATCCCGATAGTGTCAATCCAAATAAGGCTGTATAAGCCATAGTCATCCAGTTTTCCCAGATAGATGTGATTGAGTCACCTTTCGTGTCAAGAGGTGATTGTGTTGGTGGTGGTGTAATAACCGAACCAGATGATTGTGGGACGCGAGTTACCATTATTGATTATCCTTGTTGTGCTTTACTTATGACTGCCGAACCGCCTATAAGTATAAACGGAACCGGGTCTGTCATTGTAAATTTGAATACAAAATCTCTTGCTGAACCGATTCTTCTCCAACTTACTCTTGCTAAGTAATCACCTACTTTACCGATGTTAGCAGGCATAGGTGATCCGAAAGTTCTTCCTCCATCCTTACTTACTTGTAACATTATTTGTGGATTCTTACCTTGTCCTATTTGTGTCCCAGAACCAGTTTCCATGTCAAGCCATAATTCGCCAATAGTGAATACGTCACCATCTGACCAAATGTGACGAGTATCTACTTCTCTAAGTATAGCATCACCTTCTTCGTAGTAATAGTCTGTTTTCAACTCATAGATTTTGCCCGAAGCAAAGTCAGTAACATAGTTTTTGTTCTTAAACACAATACCGAATTGAGCCTGGTGTCTTCCTGGAGATAATCCTGTTTGAACTTGTGACCAAGCCTTTGTCGTTGTATCGTAAAGAAGAGATAGATTTGAGCTTGGGAAAGTAAGTTGATACATAAAGTGACCATCGACGATGTAAGATAGTCCAATAGCATCTTCAGCAACGGTAAGACCAGAAATAATGTGTTCTATAGCACGAGTTGATACTTGCTCAATAGAGAAGTCAATCATTGAATAAACTTGCATTGTTCCTTGTGGTGTTTGACCTAAGAAGTAAATAGAGTCACCTACTCGTGCTCTTGAGTAAATACCTGCCAAACCATACGATAAGGTTGAACCATTTAATCGTGTCATTGGGAATGGGAATGTTCCAGCATCTTGCCAGAACTCAATAGATTGCTCACCCCATAAAATAATCTGTCCGTCAATAACATCACAAGCAACTACGTTGTCTGGTGCTGAATCTTTAAGTGAGAACTGAAGTGCGTTCCATTGCATTCCATCACCGTTGTTTGAAATTGACCATTCTTGTGAGTTTGGGAAGATTGCAACAAAATAGTTATCAAGGTTGGCAATTGACGTTGTTCCGTTTGGAAAACCATTATTTATTTGTGTCACGTTTGTCACTAAACCAGAACCAGTTCCACCAAGATTAGTATTTGCGGCAGATAAAGCATCACCCACAACATAGTTTTGACCATAAGTTGTAAGATTGATGTTAGTGACTTTAGTTCCTGAAACAACAATCGTTGCCTTAGCACCAGTTCCTGTTCCACCTGTAAGAGGAACATTTGTGTATGTGCCATCAACATAGCCAGTTCCTTGAGCATAAGGAGAACCACCACCATAAGATGAGTTATCTAATACCATAGCCCAACCGATTTGTTTTAGTGTTCCTGCTGCTAAATCATAAACATAACCATTTAGTCCATCGACCATAATGATTTGCTGTCCATTGTTTGAGAAGATAACATTGCCGTTTGTAGAGTATAAACTTCCTAAAGTAGTAATAGTCTCTGCTTGATTGACGGAATACATAATAGAACCAGCAACGAAGTAAAGAATAGAGTTGTAGGTATAGATTCCTCTGATAGGCAAGTTATTGGGTGCCGAAATCCATTTAAGAAGACCGGGTGTTCCTCTGATGTAAATCTTTTCTTTGTCTCCATCAGGAATAAGTTCATAGAAACAGTTGATTCTGACTTGAGCAGATACCTGAGATGCTATTCCTTTTGTTACTGATCCAAAGAGTGCTATTTTTTTCATAATTATAAGTAATCGATACAGAATGCTGCTGTAAAATAAGAACTTCCGTATTGAGTTATTCTAAAAGTAAAGTTTCCATTAGCCATAAAAACTGCTGCGAAAGAAGGATTAAATGCCGCAACATAATTTACCGATGCTGTGGTGCCATTGATAATAGATCCGTTTAGATAAAAATTCCAAGACAAGTTGTCTGCTCCCCCTTCAAGCACGCCGCCGTAGTAAGTTATTTTAACTGGACCAATGTATGATCTTGTTATTGTTCCTGTATCTGCTGTTCCACCATAATTCAAAAACTCAGGGACTTGATTTATTCTGACATTGCCACCAGCACCCTGAACTAATGTTGGTGCGGCTGCCCAAGTTCCTGCTACAGACTGAACACTATCAATAAATCCTAATACTTTATACGCAACTCCAGTCAGTGCTGCTGCTGAGTAGATGACTGCTGCTGAATCTGATGCAGTTGTCATTGCTGTAGTTGATACTAAGTTTGTTTCATCAAGTTGTAAGTGACCAAATAAATTTGTTATACCAAGACTTACTGTTCCAGCATTATTAAGTGCTAACAGAACTAATCTATTTTTAGTTGTGTCTGTTCCTAATGTAGCACCAGAAACAATACTCAAAGAGAGTGCCGTCGGAACATTTATAATAATACCCGGGCCGCTTGCTAAAGTAGAATTTCTAAATTCAAGAGTGCAAGCATTTAATCCAACCACTAAGTTATTTGAACCGTCGACGGTTGCTGTAATAGGATAAATTGCTTCAACTGGTGTATTTAGAGTATTTGATTGGTATTGAGTGCATACCCAATTCCCAGAACCGAAAGAAACGAAAGTTGCTGTATCTCCAGCCAAAACTATCTTATTTACTCCTCCAGGAAGAGACAACGCTGATGAACTTGTTAAAGTAGGTGTTCCTGTAAATTGGACAAACCTAATAGCACCTTCATCATACACACCAAAACTATTGATTGTTGTGTTCCCATCTACAATAACAGTGGTTGTAGGAACACCAATTAAAGTAGTTGATGCTGCGGTCACATGTATAGGAGTAGTGCCAAACACCGATGGAACTGCGGTTGGTTTCCCAGTTAAGAGCGACACAGAAACAGTTGATAATCCAGAATCAAGTGTTGCTCCATTATCTAAAATAACTGTAATCACAGTTGATGGTGATGTATAAGAAGAACTAACAACTGTTCCGGAAACTAAACCAGCAGTTTCTTGACATTGTAATCTTGTTCCTGCCACAAAAGTTCCTGTCTGATCACCTTGAAGACTAAAGGTAGATGTTGTAAGATAAAGTGGTTGAAGACTTATTGTAATCCATTGATTCTGTGAGAAAGATACATCGTTGATACCCGAAATGTTGTCGTATGTTCCGCCGGTTATTGGATTGTTAAATTGATCTGTGACCACAAACTTATACTGTAATCCTGATTGAATCCAAATCTCACCAAGTGCTGGTCTTCCGTAAGCATCTAATGTGATTGGGTTGCCGTTTTGAACAGTTTGATCTATTGTAGTCCAAGTTGCTGTTGCTGTAGTTGTTCTTGCCAAGTAGGTATAGATGAACCCGCCACTATTTACTGTGCCGTCATCTTTGAATGATTGATAACCTATACCAAATGTGGGTGTTAAGTTTGATGCCATAATTTTATTCCTCTTCTTTTTTGACTATTGTTTCTTCTATTGCTTCTGCCATTTCTTCTAATAATACAGGAAGTGGCGGATGTTCTCTGTGATCATCTCTTTTTAGTGTTGTAAGATTCTTCCTATCTACTCTGTTCCAAATCTTATCTCTAACTAAGATAAAAAGCATTATACAAGTATAAATAAAAGTCAGTAGAATCAACCATTGACTTAATGGGTATCCAAAGAACACCAACACCGATGTTGTTGCTGATGGCGCTAAAGGGATCATCGAATGTAATACTGATGTTTCATTCATTTTAGGTTCCTGAATTAAAAAGTCGGTCACTTGAATTCTTCTCCAAGTCCGTGTTTATGAAGATCGGGTAACCACTTTAGCACCTTTACTCCAATGTCATTCCTGTAAAACTCACCAGGAGTATGAAGATCATCTATAGTATTATAGACTCTCTTTCGGCACTGTTCAATAGAGTCGCCTAATGCTGTAACAACCATGTAGTATGTTCCAGCCGTAACCCAATCCTTAACCTTCTTAAAATTCCCCTTATCGTCCAATACTGTGTATTCACCCATCTTAACAAACTGTGGTGATAAGTATCTGCGATTTCCTGTTTTAACTCCATCTCCTGTAATACCATAAATCGGTAAGTTCATTGATTTTTTGTATGCTGTCACATCATTCTCAAACGGGAACGGCGGAACAACCAAAACGACACACAATGCTATGTCCATTTTTACTTGTAGAGTATCTTTTCCGTTGATAGCATCTACCATCCATTGTATTGGATCACCTGTATGTTGCTTTTGATTCATTTGCCAAGCTGGATAACCAAAGCGGCAAGTAAATTCAAGTGGCCAGGCTTTTCCATTCTCATCTATAATACAGTTGATGTCTATGTTGCCTAAGTGACCCATTTTTACTAAATCTTCTTCGAGTGGTTTTAATAGTGTATCGCCAAGTTTGGATGATTCAACATACTTAGTCACTGTTCCCATCTCGCCCGTTGCTGGACCTTTTTCCCCTGCTGCTAAACCCTTGTGTTCGAATGATTCACCATACTTGCTTATGAATCCTTTTGAACCCATCCAGGTATTTACAGCAAACTCAATTCCTTTAACGTATTCCTGTAGGATGAATGAGTTTTTAGGAGCAAGTTTGTTCATCTTTAACCAGTTGATGTGTTCGATCATGTCACCAGCATCTTTTGAGCAGTATGACAATGACTTATCTTCTTCGTCACCGAGTGTTTTGAATACAAATCTTCCTTTATCTGTCTTTAAGAAAGCAATTGCTTCATCAAGAGTATTAAACTTATGGTAAGGAGGAACATCAATGCCGTGTTTCTCCAAGAACTTTAGCCCAACTTCTCTTTTTATTTCGAGTGATGCTGATTTTACTGATGGTGCGTAAATAGGTAAGCCCATTCTTTTGAATGCGTCAAGTCGTTCGATGTAAGCACCATTATCCATACATACAGTAAGATACATTTGCTTGATAACCGAAACCCAGTTTTTAACGATTGTTATTCCTGGAAATCCCTTACCAACATCTCTTGGTCCGATTGGATCTGATAAGTCACCTTGATACCAATAGACTTCATAGCCTGCATTTACACATTCTATACAAAACGGTAAATTTAGTGGTTCTTGATCCAGGATCAATACTTTTTTCTTCATAGTTTTCAATACCTTACCTTTATTTATCTTTCTTGACTTTTTCTACTTTGTATGCTATTATACACTTGTATAAATACTATTACTAACTGGAGAAACTATTATGTTTGGATTACTTGTTATTGTTGCCTTGTATGCTATTGCCTTTGCTTTTCTTTGTATTCTATACGGAATCGGTGATTATTTAACAGTCTGCCAACAAAGATCCGAAATTCGAAAAAGTCGCATTATACCTCTAACCGACGAAGAATGGATTAATCTTAAAAAACACATCAAAGAACAGAAAATAAAAGAGTTGTATTGGCTCTTATAAGTTAAATACTATTACATAATTTTAAGGAGTCACTAATGTCAGCACTTTATTCAGTTCTTTCCGTTTTTGTTGTTTTAATTCTTTTCTTTATAATAGCAGAAGTATTCGAAATCATTAAAGAACAACCAAGCATTTTCCCTTTAAAATCATCAACTAAATTTTTACTTAACTGTATTTTTTATGCAGTAGTTGCTATTATTTTTAGTCCACTTGCTGCATTAGTTGTATTTATAATTCGTGCAATTCTTGGTATCTGGATTCTCATGAGAGAAGATGAATCATCAATTTCTTGATCGATTTCTTGATCTAATTTCTTCAAGAATTCTTTTTTGTTCTAACTCTTTTCTTGCTGCATCTCCAGCAGCACCTTTTCGAGTTGCTCGAACATCTAACATCTTTTGACTATCTTCTTCAGAAGTAGGAGTTGATGTATTTTTAAATGCACCTTCTGCATCTTGCTTTTTCCATCTTTCTAATGTATCTTTTCCTACAACTTTTTCAATTTTTGATTCATACACTTCTTTTATTTTAGGATCTAACTTTCTTGATTTTTTAAATAAATTGAATGCATCTGTTTCTTCTTTAATTATTTGTTCATTAGTTTTTGCTGCCGAAAAAACTGCATTTTCTTTTAGTGCAGCATCTTTCATTTCAACTTGTTTTGTATAATCTTTAGGGACACCCGATTCCATAGTATGTTGCGGCATTTCAGCAGCAGAATCTAATGTCTTTTTACTGGCAATAGATTGTCTTACTTTTTGTGTTGCTAAATCTGATTTTGCTTTTTTGGCAGCACTTTCTTCTGCGTCTTTTGCTGCTTTATCTAATACTTCGTAGGCTTTCTGAATTTCTTCATTATTTAGTTGTGATTTTATTGCCATTTTACCAATAAGTGCTTTAGCAGCCCCAATGATGGAACCAACGGCAGCACCTCCACCAACTATTGCTGGAGAGTGGAGCACAGCGGCTCCCTGACCAGCAATGTTTATTGCCCAAGAAGCATACTGCTTTACTGTTTTATCTACGTTTGGGTCTATTTCATCAATAAGTTTATTTGTTAAGAAATGAAGAGCTTTTGAAGGGGAAGCGGCCCCCTTTATTGCCCCCTTTATTGCGCCTTTACCTGCTGACTTAAAAGTTCCTGACATTTGTTGTATTATGTGATTCCTTGTTTCTGGATCTAATGTCGCAAGCTTGTCAATGACTTGTTTGCGTGTCATTGACTTAATACTATCTGCTAAGTCGTATAAATCTCTTCCTGCTTGTGTAGAATCTTTATTGGCAATTGATTTGAGTGCTTCTGAAGTTGCTTTTGGTCCCATTGTCCTGACCCAATTATTTACTTCTTCTACACCCTTAACTCCTGCCCTTTCGGTTCCTGGACCAATTAAAGTTGAAGCAGTTTTCGCAATAGTTGCCAATGCTGGACTTCCTGTTGCGTTAAATACAGTATCACCAATTTTTTGTGGTAAATCCATCAACTTATTCATACCAGCGGTCACTGATTCACCTGTAGGTAGAGGATACTTTGCCTTTAGTGCAGCTTGTTCTTGCTCTTTTGTTTGTGGAGGTGCAGGTGTAGGTGCCGCCTTCACTATGTGATCATTTTCCCAAGGAGCTGATGCATTAGTAGCAGTTGATGGTTTTTGTATAGGATCGTTATCCCATGGATTTGCCATTATTTTTTAGTCCTATGATTACCTTGTGGGTCAATGTATTGTGCTCCTGAAGGAAGCGCATCATAACCAGCAGCATCTTTAATCTGAACAGGTGCAGTATTTGTATTGGTTTTGTTTTTACCAGACATTCTATCCATAAGATCTTGGCGCTCTTGTTCTGCACCTGTCTTAACCGCAGAAATGTCTGTTCCCATTCCTTTTATTGAACCAGCAAGTTTATTCATTGGCATGTTACCGTTCATTAGTTCTTGGGCAGTTTCTTGTGCTCCGGTGTGCATCTGAGCATTTGAACCAGGCATAGTAGTTGCTTCAACATACTCACGACCAGCTGCGAAGACAAGAGTTTTAAGTTCTTGAACATCTTTATCATCACCATACTTACTGATAAAGTCGTTTATTGTTTGATTACCAAACTCTCCACCAAATCTTGTGTTGATTTTATTAGACAACTCAGTAATTTTCGGAAGAATAGTTGTAACTGAGTTAGAAATTCTATCAATGTTGGCAACTTTTGTAGTAATGTTAGAAAGTGCTTTCTCATTTGCTTTATAATCAGCCGAATTTGCTGCAAGATTTTCTTTTGGATACTTAATTCCTGCTGCATCAATAATCAAGTTATTTCTGTATTGTTGCTGTTTATTTCTACCAATAGATGGTAATTTACCAGTAGTTCTATACGATTCAACTAATTGATTGAATGCTCCTGCGCCGTAACCAGATTTTTGTTGTGCTTCATCATAAGTTGTAGGTGCAGGTTGATTCTGCTGTTCCATGTTGATAGTGGTTGCTGACGGTGCATTCTTTTTAGCGATTGCTTTGTTTAAATCGGCATAGTCTTGTTTATCAGAAGCAGTAGCAGTTCCGTTATCTATTTTATTTTTAATTGCATCTCTTTGTGTTAGCATTTGAGAAAACTCTGCTGGTTTAGCAGGATGCAATAGATTATTTACTGTTGTTATGTGATCAGTAAGCATAGAGTAAGTTTTCTTTTCGTTTGTATTTATTCCTGCCCAGTAAGTCTCAGATGATCCTTCCTTCCATGATGGAACTGCCTTTGCTTGTTCAGGAGTAATTGTCCCATTCTGAAGTTCTTGTTGAACAACATTGTCCTGGAATCGTTGCATCATTCCTTCTTTTATTGGTCCAGTAATACCTTTAGCAGCTAACTGTTTTGAATAATCAAGAACAGACTGCGTAGAATCAATAATTGTTTTCGCTTGAGCAGCGTGATTTGATGCCACTATAGGATCAAGTTTAGCAACAGCCGTTTTTAATTGAACATCTGCTGCGTTGTTTTTAGCGAATTCTCCTTGAAGTTGAACGGCTTTCATAGGATCTACTCCACCTACTGCTCTAATTATCTTTGCTTGTCCTTCAGGTGTTGTAGAGTCATTATTTTTGAATGCATCTGCCATTGCAGCCTGATCCCTCATACCTTTAACTGCTTGTTGAACTTGCATCTGATGAGCAAATTGGTTAAATCCGTTTTGATCAATCTTTGCTACATTAGGCATTGACCCAAGCATGTTCTGTATGCCTGCTTCTAATGATGATCCACCTGCGCTTACTTGTGCCATTTATTTTTCCTCTTTTTGTTATTATAATCCAGAATTTACGCCCGGAACATTTAAGTTAGATACATCAACACCAGCACCACCATTAGGATTAAATGCACTTTGTAGTGTAGATAATTGTTGTTGTGCCTGTTGATTCTGAAGTTGTTGAGCATACTGCTGCGTATTCTGTTGTGTTAAATAGTTAGTTGCACCTTGACCAAAAGCTTGAGCAATACCCAACTGACCTTGTGCTTGTGTTTGACCTTGAGCAACAGTAAGATTTGAAACATTATTTGCTGTATTCCCAATCTGTGCTGCTTGATTAGATGCTGCTGCCTGACCTTGACTCTCAATACCAGCCATGTTGTTGAATTGCTGTTGTTGATTATTCATGTAGTTATCGTATTGTTGTTGATAAGTTGTAGATGCCAATCCTTGTTGGAAAGTAGCCATTGCTTGATCTTGAGCACCACCAGCGACACCGTGAGCAACTTGATTGTTTTTAAGACCAGCCATACCTTGTTGTAGTTGGAATTGATAACCAGGAGTATTTTGGAAATTCGACGCAGTGAATGGTGTATTGTATTGACCACCTGGTTTTAATCCAGCTTGCATTGTAGATAACGCCTGTGTCCCAGCATTCACAAAAGGTTGTTCAAGTGCTTTTTGTGATTGAAGTGCTTGATTTTGTTGATTGATTGCGTTTTGTTGAGCATCTGCGGCCGTATTAGCAGCATTATTTGAGGCATACGCACCAATAACCGCACTGGCGACCACGGCAGACCCAACTTGTTTAATTCTTTTTTCACGATCTGGATTATAACCAAACATAATTTGTTTCCTTATTTATAATAGTTTTGTAAATACTATTTCTGTGTTACTGTATTCTAAATACTCAAATAGTCGAGTATGATTAAAGTGAGTCTTTGTTCCTGTAATAATCTTTTTAACACCTAACTCTTTTAGTTTCTTTTCGGTAAATTGAAACATTTTAAGTCCAACTCTTCCGTTGCGGTGTTCTTTTGCTACAAAGTATAAATCAACAAATGCATGTAAAGTAGATTTATAGTGAAGATGACCATTTATTATACTTATGTGATAACCAATTATTTCTTCTTCACTTCTTACTGTTACAAGATGTAATACACCACTATTGTCTAACTCTTTGTATCTGTCCCAATCCATGTCAAGAGGAACTTCATTATGATTTAGTGCTATCTCTTGCCAATGTATTTCTGCGAATGGTTCTAATTCTGGTTGAACATCATTCCATCTTTCCACTTGATAAGTAATCATTTTGTCACCTTCAAGTTTTCAAACATCTTTGTTCTAATGTCTATTATCATTGTTAAACGGTCTATTGATGAATTATTGACAACTGAGTGTTCTTTATGATTTGCCACCACAAACACATCACCTGTTTTTGGTGTAAAATTCTCACCATCAACTGTAAATACAGCACCTTCTTCATTCAGCAAACTTATGTGAAACCTCTGATAATGACTTACTGGAGAACCATAATCTATGTGTGAATCTATTTTTGATCCTGGTTTCAATCTTGTTATAACTGCTCGACCAATCCTATCTCCATACACATCGCTCATTAAAGCATACATCAACGGTTTTATTGGTAAGATGAATGCTGAATTATACCAGTGACATTCCGCATCATCTATTGCTGCCGAAATACCATTAGATAAATCATTGAATCGCAACACAATGTCATCTACTTCTTTATGAGGAGTCATTGGATGAGTTGTTCTTAAATCCATCTGATTCCATAATTCTGGATGTTCATCAAGTTCTTCTAAAATTGGACCAACATTTACATTTGTTGCTATGGTAATAAAGTTCATTATCTATTTCCTTTAAAATTATTGTTTCTTAATCATTGTTTGATAAAAGTGACCATCACTTACTGTCATGCCACCTAAACATTCCCATCCTTCTTCGATAAACTTATTTACTAAAAGACAAAGTGTCGGGATTGATCTTTGATTTAGTATGTGGTATTCCATTACTTAATCATCCTATCTATTTCAATCGGAAAAGCCAGTTCCCATAGCCAAACACCTTCTCGATAAGTGCATCTTACTGAATAGTATTTACCTTCTTCAATAAGATTATAAGGAAAGTCACTATCTCTGCTGATGATGTGATTCTTTACTCCTGGAACATCGAGTATAATGTATTTTAGTGTATGATCTTTCTTCTCTTGAAGATAGATCATTAGTGTTGATTTTTTTTCCATAAAATTTAATCCTGATAAGTGGTATGTGCTTCTACCGATTCTTTAATGTATCTTAGTGCTATCTTGTGTAATTCTTCGTCCGACTTTGGCTTACCTACTGCCTTTAATAGTTCATAATACAGAGCAACTATTTCTTTGTCGGTTTTACTATTCATCTTCTTCGCATCTAAAGTAAAGAGTTGATGTTTTTGTGTTTTTGTTTGTTGCTATTGCTACTGATTCTTTTGATAATTCCTCCATCAATGGAGTCCATACACCCAAGAACATAGGGCAAATTTCTCTACTCAATAACCAAGAAAGTGCTCTGAAATACTCTTGAGGATACTCTAAATTTTCTGATGGAACACCACTTATGTCTTGAATTGGTTCTAAATAACCGAGAACAATGTATTTTGTTGTATCTGCTGCTGAACCACAATCTGTTCGCAAAATAGAGTTTGTTAGTTGATTCTCGACATACACTGCTGTAGGATCACTTTGATTGTTTGGATCAACCTTTGATGGCAATAGAGCCCATTCTTCTAAATTTAGTATTCTTAGTGGAATGTCTTGATTTGCTGTATCTCTCAATAATACAAACTCAACATTGAGTGGTTGTTGTGCTTTTTTAGTATAAACAAATACTTGGCTTCCTGTTCCTGAGGAATCAGGTAATGCCGTTGATAAGGTAATCGAATTGCCAATAATGCTTGATACTGTTGTCCAGAACATTGATCCGTCTGACTGCTCAATACCGATGCTGTCATTTATTGAAATGCCTGTCGAACTATTCACTGTGATTGCTGTTGCCAACTTTAGGGCATTATACATCAATGTGGTAGATACAAAAGAGTTTGTCCAGTTGTCACCGGATGGTCCAATGCTGTATTGTCCGGTTTTATTTGACAAGAATAAGAAACCTTGGCGTCTTGTCCAAGTCTTTATTCCCTTCGAGAAATCTGTATTTCCTTGAAGTTGCTTGACAATCATGTTCAGTTTTCTGAGTATGTCTGCGTATTCTGTAGCTGTAATTGTGTCAGATGAACCCAACTTACCTATGTTTAACATAGATTCTCTTATTATGTCATTTGCTGATACTGTGAAACTAAATGTTCCTGATGTGCTCATCTATTATTCTCCATCTACTTTTATTTATCGTTTTGTTGATTTTTGCGCATTGAAATAGGATCAAGGATGTTGGTTAGTATCTTCCAGGTGTCTTCTACATTCATCATTGATTGACATTTTGCCACACCCTTTGTTTTATCGAGGTTACAAGTGCTATAATTCATGTCTGGGTGAAGTTTATGACAAGGATAGCAGGATAACTTTTCGGTTGGAGTGAATAATGAATAAGTATTGACCCAATCTCTGGTTAGATTCTTTACCGAACTATGTGACAGAAATACTATCTTTGGGATAGGTAAGTATGCTGCCCAGTTTGCCACACCTGTTTCTGGTGCGAATAATACATCAATGTAATTAAGCATCGTCAATGTTTGTCTGATTGACCACTGTCCTGCTGTGAAATGAACTTTCGGAAAGCGAGAGAACATCTCAACCGTTTCTTGTGTCACTACTTCTGGACCACCTACAAACAAAAAATCTACATCTTCGTAATAGTTGATTACTCTTGGCATTATTTCTGCGAATTGGGTGTTGATTTTGTGACAAGATGAGCCGGTTAAGGACCACATAATCACTCGTTTGCCCATCTTTTTGCGTTCTTTGATTGCCCAAGCATCTTCTTCTGGTGTAGATACGAACTTGATCTGTGGGTCGTGAGGAACATCTGCCAACTTATGCTGAAACTCGACATAGTTGTGATCCATTATTGCGTGTCTTGCTTCTTGTGTCCAGTCGTATGCTGGTCTTCCTGTCATTGCCAATAATGTTCCTTCTACTGATTCGCATAGATTGACAAAATTATCGCACTTTGACTTTAGGTATTCGAAGTATTCACCG